>VTLG01007027.1_pt1 | contig 31529 bp, 57 predicted proteins | sample 4694571 | NCBI WGS metagenome assembly VTLG01 (sample SAMN12604809, study PRJNA352737) | marine metagenome | biome: ENVO:00000447; feature: ENVO:00000209|ENVO:00000569|ENVO:01000036; material: ENVO:00002151; isolation source: viral sequences binned using virsorter ...
ATTTGTACCAAATTCTATCTCCGGTATCCTACGTCCGTTCTGTGCTGCCTTCATCTGTGCAGACTGACGGTTGAAGATACCTCTCTCACCACTCTTGCTCTCATACAAGGACTGCCACTCATTCATAAACACTCCGGTATCAGGACGTTCTGTATAAACAGCAGAGTTATTTGCCAAGGATCTTTCAGAATTTGTATGGAACCATGCACCGGACTTGGCTGATCTCATACGATCATCCGATAGATTGGATAAAGATATTAAAGCTGACCTACGTACTCCACCTACTACTACTACCTCACCTATCTTACAAACAATATCATGACATTCAATTGAATTAAGTTTCCTACCTCTGGCTTCTTCAAACTTATGAATGGTAAAATCAAATAGATCTACCAATGGTTGAGGACCACTGGCTCTACCACCAAAGGTCTTCAGTCTTGAACCGGCAACACGTACTTTACTTACATCTATCTTGGGTATTCGATTCGTATAGAGATAGGATATTAAATCTTTAAAGGCTCTGGCCCATCCTTCTTTGGAATCAGCTATGCTAATAACATCATCTGTCTTTTCAAATTCTATATCAGGAATAGTAGGAAGCTGATTAATATATTGACGTTCCACAGAAAAGCCTACCCCTGTTCCATTCATAAGGATATAGAGGATCTCATCAAAGGACTTTGGATTATCCACTGGTATGTAAGAGCAATTGTAACCTGCTATATTCTCTCGTTCCAGAGCAGGACCGGCAGTCATTAACGATCTCATGCTAGGCATTACTTCAAGAGATAGTATTGCATTCTTTATTGTTGTCCAATCTCTGGTATCTAATTGATTCTTAATACCAAGATTGTTTTCTACATGACTACGAAAGAAACTAATTAACCTGTTGACAGTCTCATCCCATGTTTCTCTACGGCTTTCTTCTTCTAGCCAACGAGAATATCTGGACAAGTAAATAAAGTTTTGATACTCAGTCGGTAGACTCATCTTTATTCTCCCCATATTCAAGTTCAATGCATAGATCAATATAGTGTCGTGCTTTCAGTAAGTCTTGTAATCCTTCTCCTTTGACACGATGTCTTGTAACATACTTAACAACATTCCCTTCACAAAAATTTAGATTGTTTGCCATTATATATTCAGTAGGTTGGATTGTCAATTTTTTATAATGATCTCCTCCTACTTGATGATCTGTAACTTTGTTTTTACTCATTAGCATCCTTCTCCTTTATTCTTTAGATGAATTATATATACTGTATATATGTTCTTTTTTATCTTCTGAATGGATTACAGTATAGGCAAAGCTCCTGACTACAGAAGGATCTATACCTGCTCCTTCACAAATAAACTCAAAGTTATCACACGTTACTCCAATACTACAAAAGAACCATGCAGTAGCACGGTCCTTGATAATAACATCTTCCCTATATGTCTGAGCATTCTTACTAGGATCTCTAATTATATCCAGAAGTGCTCGTCCAATGACTGCCAAATATAATCTGCGTTCAGGTTCCTCGTAGTCGAACTGAATTATAGGGTCTACAAATATATCTGGTTCATCGTTCTGCATTCTTCTTTCTTTTCTTTCCGAACTTACCACCTACTCGGGATTGTTTCTTTACTGATTCAGATCGTAACTTTCTCTGTTCAGGATCTGAGAATTGTTTCTTTGAATTTTCAGATTGTTTCTTTCTATATTCAGGATCTTGATAGAACTCTCTTTCACCTAGTTTCTTTCTTGCTTCAGGATCTGAGAAGTGTTTCTTTGCATTTTCAGATTGTTTCTTTCTCCATTCAGGATCTTGATAGAACTCTCTTTCACTTAGTTTCTTTCTATATTCAGGATCTTGATAGAACTCTCTTTCACTTAGTTTCTTTCTATATTCAGGATCTTGATAGAACTCTCTTTCACTTAGTTTCTTTCTATATTCAGGATCTTGATAGCTCTCAACAGGACGATAGAACTTACCACCTACTCGTGAGTTATAGTAGGCATGTTCCTCTGAACCTTCCAAAGTAGCGGCCAGTACATTGTATTTCATCTGATAGTAGAGTTCGTAGTACCTGAGACTACGCTTATTCTTATACTCAGCTATGGCCTCAAACTTGAAATGCTTCTTACCTATCTTCTCAATGTCCTCATTCAACAACTTGGAAGAACCAGTATATGTTCTCCAATCAGACTCTTTCTCTCTTAGACGAGTGTAAAATATATATTGCTTACATCCAATGTATGCCTTACCATTGCGAAGGTTGGTAATGATATAGACAAATCCAAACTTATCTGAGTCAGGAACAAATGCCTTACCACTACCAAACCTCAACCAATGATGATCTACCAATCCAATACCTCTGGTACTTCAGGTGTCTTAGCCACATTAGTAAGATACCTGTATCCTCTTGCATAATTAAAAACACGCAAGCCTTGTCCACCATTCTTATCTTTCCAACACTCCTTCTTATGAGAACAGTAGATACAGGATGTACCTAGTCTATAATTACCTGACATCCCATCTGCTACCTCAGAGTAGCAACGAGGTGGAGGATCAGTGGACTTAACAATAGTTTTGAGATTCTTAATTCTATCACTAGCATTAATCATCTCAAGATTATGAACTGGTAACAAACAAATCTCACCAGATTGTTTATTGATAACAAGGAAGGCCGCTTCATCCATATCATTCGCTTCAGCATAGGCTGAGATCTGAGCTATGTAGCCGAATGGATCATCCCTTTCAAGTCTACCTTTCTCAAACTTCTCAAAACTTCTACCTGATGCAGACTTACAATCAACCAGTACTCCATCAATAACACAATCCTGATGTCCTTTCACTCCTTCTACGGTAACTTCCTTTTGTGTATCCACCACCTCATGTCCTGCGAGGCGAGACAATACAATTAGAAGCTCCTCAAGTATATAACCATATAAGAACTTGATACGTGTAGAAGGGGTAAGAGGAGTAGCCTCGTTCTTATCTAAATTAATATCATACCATAACTGTCGATCAGGTCTACCGATAGCTGACAGTCTTAGATTACCATTAGAACGAGGCTTCTCATTTAGGAATAGTTTTAAATGCTCCTTTATGTTAGTTGCAAATTCATCTACATGATATTCTATTTCCCTCTCGTCCATATTAAATTCTTCTGGACTGAAGAGATTATAAATATCCTCTACTAATGTGTTTATATTTTTCATATCAAAAAAGTAGGAGAGGCATTACACCTCTCCCACCCAAGGATACCAACAACTAAGACGCAAAGGGAATGTCTTCATCCCCCTCTTCACTAACAAACCCACCGTCAACAACATCAAAGGCTTCATCTGCCTCTGTATTGTAAGGAATAAGATTAACAACTTGTACGGCACGGAGATCCGCACTCACTCCTTGACGGCCCTTAAATTCCCACTCATAGGTTGTGTAATGAACATTAACCTCTGAGCCATTACCAATAAGGGTGTTGGTCATGGTACGTTTCTGACCATCAACAAGGTCAGGAGCACGATTGAGAGAACCATCTTTCCGACGAACCTTACGCTTGACCGTAACAAAATCTCCACGATCATCACCTTTATTCTTAACCGTAAGGCCATCTTTCTTAACAGTTTCAAGAGACTTCTTATCCAGATTGGCAACGTCAACACTCCACACACCATCACTATCAAAGGTGGTATTAGGGTTGGTGATAGCTGCCCAATAAGCGGTTCCAGAAATTACTGACATATTTGTATACTCCTATATATATATTGTTTGGTTAATAAACGAATTGTCTCATATTCAATTTAACATGTCAAGCATTAATTTGCCTGATATCTAATTAAACTGTATGTAGTACGTAAGTACTACTACATACAGTTAATTAGTGTGTCTCAGCCCATGTGTTTCCATGATTCCATGTACTATCCAATGGACATTTGAACTTTAGTTTATGTTGAGTATCTTTAATAGCATCTCTAGTTATAACACCGAACTGTCTTACATCCTTCTTTGCTACTTCAAACTGATACTCATCGTGTATCGACGCTACTAGTCGTGCATCAATTCCTTTTTGATTTATTCTTTTAATCATATTAATTAGCCAATCCTTACATATACTTGCACCCATTCCTTGTATTAAAGTATTAAGTGCTGAATGTGGTGATCGTATATATAAGTGTCTGCCATCCACACCTCGTATCATTCCTCTCTCAGCGGCTCTCTGAACTTCATTACGGACCCTTTTAAGGGCTGGCATGTTGGATAAGAACTTATCTATTAGCCCTTGTCCATGTTCTTTATTTCCACCTACGATCTTACCAATCTTTGCAGCACCTGCTCCATACATAAAGGCATAGATAAAGGTCTTGGCTTGGTCCCTATCTGTGAGTCCGGCCATTCTCATGTTGGCTGTATGAACATCACCATTCAGTATCTCATTAGTATATTCTTTATTGTCCATAAGATGTGCCAAGCACCTCAGTTCAAGACCAGAGGCATCTGTACCTACCAAGGTATGGGTATGAGGATTACCTACTGTCCAACAATCCCTACATTCTTTACCGAATGGACTACGTACTGCTGGTATCTGAGCCATGTTAGGACTATAGTGAGCCATTCGTCCTGTAATAGTTTTAAGAGTTAGGACTCTTCCATGTACCCTTTCTGTATCGTCATCATAAGCATTAATCCATGATTGAATTTGAGCTATCCTCTTCTGCAACAAAAAGAATCTGGCAAACTTCTTAGCTTCATCCATATTAATCTTGTTAAGGATCTCTTCAGAGACAATCACATTACCTTTATCGGTAAAGTGTTTAGGTTTCCATCCAAGTTCCATAAGACGATCTGCAATCTGCTGCCTTGATGCTATATTAAATGGTATATATTTTGTCTTAGTCTTTAACTCAACAACAGTAGGATTGAATGTTACTCTTGACCATGCTTCAAGATCTTGAGCCTCGTCTGATAAGCGGGACAACAGACCAATAGCTTTACGTACATCCAGAGCAAAGCCATTGGATTCTTGTTGATCTATAATGGCTCTAACTTTATGTTCCATATCTATTGAATACTTGGAGAACTTACTTCCTTCCTGACTTAACTTATTATAAACTAACTCTGTTAATTCGACATCGTTCTTACAATATTCCAACATATCTTCTGTGTAAGTTTCATAATCCTCAAACTCCATCTTGGGAAAACTTAATCTATCTCCCCATGCAGATAAACTATGACCTTTATCTCTCATGGGATTAAACAACTGAGATAGAATTAGAGTGTCTATAACTTGATCCAATGTTATATTTGTATGCAGTAATCTATTAAGAGCGGGAGCATCAAATGAAATTCCATTGTGCATAATGAATTTATCTACGGTACTAGACCAAGTTTTAAACTGGTGGAGATTCCTATGATCCCATACATGTTCCTCTGATGTTTTAAGATTCTTCGCTACGATGCAATGGATCTTTGTTGGTTGTAGTGAGTCTGTCTCTATATCTACGATTACAACTTTCATATTCTTCGTCTTGTCCACACCAATTACACTCCTCTCCTTTTCCAACTGACATAATGAGATGTTCCACCGGACACCAATGTTCCCACATTTCTTGGTACATAATAATATATTTCCTACTAAATTCTAAATCAGATTCAGATATTCCATTTACCTGTGTTCTAATCATATAAAGTTTACAATTCCTTTCACAAAAGTTCATATTCCAAAACTTTCTCCACAACCACATTGAGATGTAGCATTAGGATTTCTAAATACGATATATGAACCTCCTATTCCATCAGTATAATCTATAACAGTATTCATAAGGAACATCATAGCTTCCGGTTTAATATATAGATCTCCTTCATACAGAGGGATTATATCATTACCATCAGGAATATCAACTATTAAATCCCATTGATAGGTGAACCCTGCACAACCACCACCCTTCACACCTAGCTGTACACCTTTAACTTTATTCTCCTTAACGATTTGTGACAGGTGGTCGTTAGCTTTTTCTGTTACTATTACTGTGTCCATATTATCCTCTAAGAATTTTAAACAGACATAAAACGTAAGCTGTAATTACAGAAGATAGCCATAGTCCAAAGCTGTTTGTAAAACCTAAGTCCTCCATATGTGTCTTGAGAATAAGAACAGTTAGGAGCATTATACCCCAAGATAATATTGGTATAAGTATAAGAAAAGGCATCCATTTAAGAAGGGTACTTTGTATTAATAAGATCTTTTGTAACATCGTCATCTCCTATATTAATTATGTATGCATCATTAACATTTATATGGAAGAACTTTTCATTATAAGAATATCTATTATTAAACTCTTTAACATCGGACTGCCAAACTGTCATACCATCTATGAACCATGCTTGTTTACAATCAGATTTAAATATTACAAAAGTAAGAGTACCTTTACTACCCTCCCTTATCCATTTTTGTATGATCTTAAATTTTCTATAAGGTATTCTAATTTCTTCCCAAGTATTGGGCCACTCTCCTTTCCATCCATACTTTATTTCTGTTTCAAAGTAAGAAGGCATACCTCCTTTTTCACAGATAATATCAACTCCATATGTTTCTTCTGTATCTATATCAGTATATCCATGCTTACTTAACCATGAACTCATAACTTCTTTTGATAATGAATCAGAATCTTCATATAATTTTCTATCAAATTTCTTAGTCGGCATTTATTTCTCCTGTATCAAAAGGATTACTAATCTCAGTTAGTCTACCAGTATCTTTATTATAGAATAAGTGTGTAGCCACACCTGTATCTCCAGTATATCTATTCTTGAGTATGCGAATGGTTGTAGTATTCGCAAGGATAGGATCATCCTCTTGTTGATTTCTTTCCAATCCGATTACACCATCTGACAAGTGACCGATTGAAGCTGATCCTCTAAGATGACTCAATGTAACTTCACGCCCATCCTCATGTCCTCTATCACCAGCAGGTCTACGTAGATGTGAGACAAGTAGTAAGCATATCCCTGTCTGTTCAACCAGTGATCTTAACTTGGTCATCAAGATATCTATGGACTTCCTCTCATCTGTATCTTCCTGACCGGATACAAGGATACTAAGATGGTCAAGACAAATCCATTTACAATCAAGGGCTTGAGCCATAAATCTAATCCTTGCTAGGATCTCGTCATTATCTACTGATCCAAAGTGATCGAATGCAAAGAACCTACCTGAGTTAATAGTTTCCTCTTGAAACTTCTGCAACTGCTCTGGTTCAAATCCATCTCTGATCTCTTTAATATACAGACGAGCACTCGCTTCCACTGACATGATGTTCCATGCCGTGTTCTTTACACTCTCTTCAAGTGCAAGGATACCTATGTTATCTTCTGTGTTACGTAGGAAGTGATGCATTAATTCTCGTATGATGCTGGACTTACCCATTCCACTACCACTACAGAATGTAATCAACTCTCCGGTTCGCATACCATAGGTCTTCTCATTCATCTTAGGCCAAGGGTAAAGACAAGTCTCGCAGTAGTCTTCATCGTATAAAGTTTCACCCAAGTCTTTAAGGTTAATGATACCAGCAGGAGTAAATGGTTTGGCATTCCACCAACAGTCATTGAACGCAGCACGTTGTCCCATCTTTAGATATTCATTAGCATCCTTGTGATCCATGCGTACTATCTTAGCTTTGTTGGGAGAGAACAACTGAGCTACCTGTTGAGCCGCTTCCTGTCCTTGTGTATCCATATCGAAACATATGATCACGTTATCAAAGCTATCAAGATAAGGGAAGGCAGCTTTACAATCACGTAATGCTGATCCTGCACCTGTCTTGATAGATATTGAAGGCCACTTTGATCCCATTAGTTCATATGCACTCATGGCATCTACTTCACCTTCACAGATGGTAATGTACTTCCCTTTGGGTGAGAAGATATTCTGACCAAAGAGGACGGCATCGGTGATGTCACCTTCAACCCACATTCTTTTATCTTTGGTCTGTCGTACTTTGTGTCCTACCTGTTCGCCTCGTTCATTACAGTAGCCATACAGGTGGTGAGTTACGATGTTACCACTCACCTTTACCTTTGTATTATATTTCTTTGCAGTCTCTGCTGAAATCTGACGGTCACTTATGTCACCCCAATTTCCAGTTGTTGTCATAGGTTTTACCTCTTGCTTTGGCATGGATACTACATTATCTCCAAACCTAGTTTGGCAACTAAAACAAAATGAATATCCCTGCTGATGGTTCACGTTGGCATCGGACGAACCACACTTGGGACACGGCCCACGGTCTAACCATTGTCGTTTAATCATACATTTCCCCTTTCTAATTAATCCATATGTAGTTCGTAAGAACTACTACATATGGTTAATTAGTTTGCTGTTACACACCCGGTCCCGGCCAAGTGCCTTTATAAATCTCTGTCATACGTTCACTCATGTCTTCTTTAAAAAGAAAAGTTTGAGGTACATCAACTAAATACTTCCACGATAAAGGAAACACATCCTCCATATGTTTTGCAATAGCTTCCGCTATCCATCTGGTTTCTGTCTGAGCATCCTCTTGCAATCGTAGATTACATACTCGTGCAAAAGCATAGAGACTACCTGACCAGTACCACTTTGTTATCATTGACTGTGGTAACACAGACCTAGCCTGTTCAGGACACACTCCTGCTTTTATCATTTCCTCATAGGTCTGTTCACATAAAGCAATGGTCTTTCTATATCTTGAATTAATCCATTGGCTACCATATATCTCATGGTTTGTTGATCCCTGTTTCTTATTCTTTGCTTTCTCTCTCCACATGGAAGGATACCAAAATTCTGGTGGAGTGTCAACATATCTTCTGGATATCTCATTCCATGCTAAACCAACTTGATGTTTCATCAATTGTCTAGCTACAAATATGGGAGCACTTACTTTAAATGTGACATAGCAATGTGAGAATGGACTCCAATGATCGTGTTCAGCAAGATATTTAATTAGTTTTTCATCGGCTAATTCCACTTCACGTTCAACCATATCTTTGTTAAAGGATACTCTTGCCGCATCCACTACAGTCTTGTCATCACCCATGCTATGGATAAGGTCAACATTATTCATTTGTAAAACTCTTTGGAAAATCAGTTCGTTTAACAATAGTGTAACTTGGTATGGTCAATAGACCACCGTAGGTTATATTGTCTGGGTCACTTTCATTCATACTTGAGGCTATCGTTATATAACTACTTTCTTCTTTGATTAAGATACCGGCAGATCTGATACGCATGGGACTTAATGTGTCTGCATCTTTCTGACTTTTCCATTCGGCATCTTCGTACTCAACAGAATCAATCCACTCTATTACTATCACCTTATTCATAATCTTCTCCCCACATATCTTTCATATAGTTATCTATGAATAATTCTTTATCGGACATAGCATCATCTGCATCTCTCTGTGCATAGTATTCTGATTCTTTTAAAGAATAACCTTCATGTCGATATTGCTTTGTAAGTTTAACAAACATTTCTTTCTTTTCTTTTTGTAAGAATGTTCTAGGCATCTGACAAATCCTCCCAATATATAACTATATCATCGGGTGAAGAAGGATCATATCCCTTTGTTATCATATCCCTGATTGTAAACAGATCAAGTGTAATCTGTTCCGATTCCTTCTTTTCTTTTTCTTTTCTTATGTCCATTAATGCTTCACGATAAGCGGTGAAGTCATAGACTTGACAGATATGTTCTTCACTCATTGGGTAGCTCCATAGTAAGTTGATCTTCTTCACGTTCTGTCTGTACTCTGTCCCATATTTCTTTACGACCAGAGCCATGCTTAGTAATCCACTCATCTAATGTAAGATGGGTAGCATCTTCTTCCATTTCAAGTAACCAATCGTTAACTCTGGACATACTATTCTCCTCTAATTGTGTGATAGTATTACGTACTCTCCAAATAATATAGTCTAATTCTTTTATGTGATCGTATAATTCTTCTTTATCTTCTCCGTATTTATCCAAGAATTTATCCCTTCCTATACTGTTTGCATCATGATACATGGAAGAACTATACTCAAACTTAGTCATCTTCATGCGGTGGGTAGTCCTGCATCAAAGCCCACCCACTCATTCCACTTTTAAAGTGATGGTGATTAGAATTTTTCCTACGCTCTGCATCTAACTCGTCTTGTAAAGTCTTGATCCTTTCATAAGATCTTTGCAACTGCGTCTGAAGTTCCTTTATATTTCTTCTAAGTTCTTTTTCGATGTCCATGTCGGGCCTCCTTCATAGCTTTATCAGGACGTTCATGCCACACACCAGTGGCAATCCACATTTCATTTGCACAAGTAGCAGATGCAAATGGATACCTTCTCCCTCCATCGGGTTCGTAAGAAGTATTAACAAGTTCCCAACGTACCCACTTCTGATCATAGGCTCGTCGGACAAACTCAGTCCTCTTGCATACATGAGGACCAAGTTTCTTAACACTGGTAAATATTTCTTCAGGCCATTTTGAATCAGTCATGCTGCTACTATCCTCCATATAGTTCTATGCTCTTGATCTTTACCAAAGAAATCTGAGATCCAATCTCCTGTTCTGAGATAGTGTCTTATTTCTTTTACATATCCTTCGTATATTAAACTCTGAGCCAGTGCAGTCTTGTGTCCTTTACGTGCTTCTCTGGCATATATCTTACGCTGTTCGTCATTAAACTTCAACCACTCTTCCACGTTACCTATGTATAGAGGATGCTCTTTATCTTTTACTAAGACAGATGGGTGTACTTTAATCCCTTGTATTAATGTAATCGCCATAATTCTATATCATTCTCCATCAGTTCGTAATCAACACCATGCTCTTTACATAAGTGTTCTATATATCTATATGCTGATACTTTATCTTTGAATTTTATAGCACCTCCTTCGTCATCCATAAGGACGTTCATCCCCGAATCTTCCATGTCACTTTGCACTATAATCCACATCATATTGATCCTTTAATTTCTTTCGATTGTAAACAACCTTACTGGACACAACTCTCTTTCTCCACATAGAATCAGAGAGTTGCTTTGCAACCGGATTCTTTTTACGTTTACCTGCAACTCTCTGATCTTTCATAGTCTTATTCCTCAACTTCACTATTATCTAACTGTCTTATTATAGAGGCATTCCACATGGAAGCATCTGTTCTAGCTTCATCCAAAGATTTAGCCTGAATAACAAACTCTTCTTCCTCAAGACATCCTCCAGCTTCAATACATAAGAACCATTTGTGATTAGGTTTTAGTTGTTTCATAGTCCTATTCCTTATGCTACTAGTTGTAACCATTGTGGTGAATGTAACATCTTACGTACCTTCTCTTCTCTTCCACCTATGGTGGAGTGAGATGGCCTGTCACCGTTACCACTATAGCCAACTATCTTATCGTGACTAGACCAACAAGTAGCCGCTTGATATACAGTCCATAGACTACCTTTAGTTCGAGTACCATACTTTTCATATAAAGCACGACCATGCAAATGCCGGTTCTCTTCATCAAAGATCTTCATAAGATTACTTAACATAACTTTATTGGCTACTGTCTTACGAGTAACGTTATCTGTTCTCTTGGCTAATGTGTGACTAAACAGATTGATTATACTATCACGATTAACTTCTGTATGATACCACTTTTTCATCTGATTAAGTCCTTCACCAGATATATATTCTCCTGCATTTTTTATCTTTGATGCAAAGGCAGGTATATTAAAGTTCTTTGTATGCCTACCATAAACGTAAGCTAACTTGTCACCAGATACTAATGTATTCCAACAGATGCTTCTCCATAAACCCATCATTCCGTTGTTAGCCCATGTTCTATTATGGGAAGTCCTAAAGATAAATTCAGGAATTACTGAATCTGATTTAAGAGGAGAACTATTTAAAAACATTTCGTGTGCCGGAAACCTAGCTCGTAGCTCCAACTTAGCACCATTGTCATGTAGATTAGTTTCAAATGTAGCATCAGTCATATCAAGACCTGATAAATTTAATGCTGATTCCACACCAGACACTATATCTTGATACTGCACAGGTTCATATGCTTCAGAGACTATGGCAACAGGCTGCTTGTTATCAGTACGTCTAAGACCCATGCCAATATCAGTTGGTATGCTGAATCCATCATGAGAATCAAGATAGAATTTCTCCACGGTAAAGTCTATTATATCATGGTCAAACATTATGCTACTTCCTTTCTCTGTTCTTTGTCACACCATTCATTCATCTCTTCCATGTATTCGTTAATAACATCTATATCAAGAGCATAGATGTTACGTACTCCAGACACTGTACAAATATAATTTGCGGTCAAAGAATCTATTTCTATGTGTTTTTTGTAGGGCATATTATACTCCTATCTCATAGGTACGTGTGTTATTCTTGACTATGAAACCTCTCCTTGTTCGTGTTACCTGTAGTCCCAATGTTCTCCATAGTCCAGAATAGTTTTGTTGCATTGCATTAAGGTTAGTGCAATCTGGATTGTGTATTTTAATAGCTTTTCTTTTGTCATGTCTTCTCATCTTCCTCTCCTAGTCAGGGGTAAGGGGGATCACTCCCCCCACACCTCCTATTATATCACAAAAGTACGACCACGTATATCCACAATTCCCTTTATATTCCAGAAATGTGGGGCCTTGGCAACGTGGAGATACCACTTACCAATATCAAAGCGACGTCCATCTTTGGTCTTGCGAGTACCGAAATAACGATCACGGCTACGAATACGGAATACAAAATTCATATCATTCTCTCCATTTGGTTATACTAATTAATCCATATGTAGTTCGTAAGAACTCACTACATATGGTTAATTAGATTGTTGTTTCAACAGGTCAAACATATCATAGGCTTCTTTGAAGGTCAAGTATGGTCCTTTCCAGTAAGTCTGTACTGAAATAATATACCAACCACCATTCCACCGTTCTATACTCATGGTTCCCTCCTTTAAATATCTCCTTTCTCTTCTATGGCTCTTTCAACTGCGACTAAAGCCAGATCTTCAGCCCAGTCATCAGGATATCCTTCATCTATTAGTCTATTAAAGGTATCCCAATACAAGTCTTGATGCTGTTCATAGACTAGATCATTCATATGATGTGACATTATTCCCATCCTTCTGGCATCATTGACCAATCTGCCACATTATGTAGAGCGTAGTCAGGCATAGCTTCCTTTTCAGCTTGGCTCTCAGTTCTATTATGAATAGTCCAAGACTTTATAATGTTATCCTCTGCGTCGTAAGTAGTAACTATCCAATTCATGTGATGTGACATTTTAGTACCTCTTTACTTTCTCCACTATTGTATCCACTCCGTTGTTGGGTGTGTAACATAGTAAACAATTCTTGCACTGTTGTCCAGTACAATTTTGCCGTTCAACCTCCTCATGTTCAAGAACATTGTTAAAGGTTCTATGAAAGTGCTTTGGTGGCTTGGATAATATGTTGCTGATCTTTGGATTGGAATATATCAAGATCAAGTTAGGTGGACAGTCGTTATCTTTGAAGTACCTGTTGATAATATCCTTTCTCTTTGTCCATAGTCCAAAGCTACAGTGTGGGTTCTTCTTGGTTATGTTCACATAGTTAATCAGGTTGGTGACATTTATCAACTCACCGTGAGAATCAAAGCGAAAGAACGCATCCAATATCAGAGGCAATTCTTCTTGTTCAAGAACTCTGGTACTCAATAAATCAGAGTTGCGTTGAAACGATGGCTGACAATTCTTGCGAAATGTCTTGAGCATAGCATGGCTGTAGCATTTGGTACATATAATGTTGGTGTCCTTTGCTTTGTTCATCTTGATGCAGAAATCGTTGGTGACAGTATTCGTATTGATGGATTTAATTGAATCCAATTTACCTGAACCATTTGTTATATGTACTTCCATCATTGGACTAGTCCTTTTCTTTGCAAGTATTCTTGAGTTTCAAAGTATCGTATATCAGCTTCCGTTGTGTATGGATCTTCATTAGTTTCCATAGCTTGTCTAATGAGATCGTTCAATTCATCTTGCTGATGTACGGTCAAGATGGTGTTATAGTATGATGCTACATTCCACATAAACTTTCTCCTAATCCTCCATTTTCTCTTCTATAGCTACTTCTATTGCATCTGTAACTCTGTGTGTCAAATAATAATTAGTCTTTCCGTTCCATAATTCCCAGAACAAATCGGAATCATCTTCCGTATTAAATTCATCTAAAATTATGCCTTCACTATCTGTAATAATCATTTTAACTTTGTTACTTTTCATTTTCATTCCAATTTTTATTTAGTTTTCTTTCCATTTTCTACGTTGGCTTACTGGAAAGCCTGAACACAAGTTCTTGAACTTATCTCTTGAGCCTGTTCCGTACCGATCTTGATAAAGATTTATCCTATGCATCTATCGAGTTGCTATTGTCCCAGCCTACGCAGGGCTTTATTGCGACAAATTCGCTTACTCACATAGTCTTTAATCAAGATCAAGTACGATCTTGCTGAATAACAGCACCGCTCTCGTACAAGTTCTTGCACTTGTCTAGCTAGTCGTTCAGACTTTCCAGCAAGCCAACGTAAAATTCCCTTATCTAATTAACCCTGTATAGTACGTAAGTACTTAACTATACAGGATTAATTAGGTTAGTTGTTATCTCTCACATCCTTTGCAAGTTTCTTGATATAGTCTGTTCCTGAATTATCTTCCCATATTTGGAAGATCATAAACCGAATTGCCGTAATCCATAAACCAACTATACCTATTGCCAAAGGCAAGCAAGACAAAAGAAAAATTATGATGCCAATATCAAGCCAAGTCATAGTTTAAAACTCCTCTAAATAATTAGGTTTGATATTTAATAAGCCTGATCTTCTGCTCGATCATACTCATACCAATCTTGATACCTGTCTTCTAACTCTTGCTCGTACTCCTCCTCTAACTGTTGCTCGTATTCCTCCTCAGTTATTTCGTTAAGCTCTACGACAGGCAAAGACATTAGTTTCTTCCAAGCCGCATCTTCCAAAGCCTCTTTGATGGAACGTGCCATTTCAAATCTCCCTATCTAATTAGTCTCTATAGAGTTCGTAAGAACTCACTCTATAGAGCCTAATTAGGTTTGTCAAGTTATCGTTGAACCAGAGTCAGCCTCTTTCAAGACAAAGCCTAGTAGATGTGCCAAACAAAGTTCTCGCTGAAACAACGAGTGTTTCTTATGTGCATATCTTGAAGCAACTGACATAGACTGTCATAGTCTCCCCAACCATTGTCCGGTTGAACATCTTCAAGAAGACTGCGGTTTTGCAGGGCTATTGTCCAGAATTTCAAGATAACTTCTGCCGCTTGAACATTAGTGCAGTTGTTTATATTCTTGATGTGCTTGTCAGGATCTAGCCCTTCGATATCGGACATTTCTGCTATTTTACATAGCATAGGACCATAGTTCCACGTAACGTTGTGATCCCAAGAATTTGTAGGAAGTTCGGTGCGATCAACATCTTCATTAGCAGGAACATAGTCATTATGAAAATCCCAAGACATGATTGTCTCCTTTCAAGACAAGTTAGCTTGAACGAACCACGATGTATCGTGGCTCATCAAAGCCAACTCTGTAGCCCCATGAGATATAGTATCTCACAGGGCTTACAAAGTCAAGACAAGCTACACAGTAACAGGAACGAACTGGCTTGTTTCAAAGCCAGAGTGCAGGTTCTCTGCGTTCTTCACACACTTCAGCCATTGGCCTTTCACACCGTCTTTGACCTTCACGGCGTGCTTGACAAAGACCGGCTTACCATCTTCGATGGTCTTCCAAGTTCGACCAAACTGGTTCGCACCACGCTTGATCAAAGTCAAAGAACCGTCGTCTTGCAGGGCAACCATTGTGAAATTTGACATAATATTTCTCCTTTCAGGAGAGCTAGGTTTAAATTCCAGTACTCTATAAACTACTGCTTGGTATACTTACCAAGCTAAGTAGTAGTTTATAGTAATCAGACTTCCTCCAAAGCCTTGGCATATTGACTTGGAGCATCAGACAAAGCCTCTTGCCTAGAGGTATATCCACGAGCATAGTCGCCCAACACAGGCCCGATCAGACCCATCCAGCGATTCTTTCCATGTGGTTCTATGAACCAACCACGGTGATCCTCACGGACTATATCATAGTCCTTGCCAAAGCTGTACTCGTAAACTTCGTTTGTCATCATCGTGAAATCTCCAATTCATCAGGTTCATCCAAATCTCTATTAACTACTAGGTAGTACGTAAGTACTTAACTACCTAGTATTTAATAGCTAGTTCAACTACTTAGTAGTTGTTGGTCGAGGCCGTCAAGTCTCTGAAGGAGACTTTACAGAGCCATCTCTGATGACCTCCTCAATCTCCATCGTCAACCCAAAACTTCCCTCTATAAAACTACTGCTTTCAAAGAAAGCTAAGTAGTAGTTTTATAGCTAGTTCAGACTACTACTTAGTAGTCTGTTTTGGGGCAAGGTATCTGTTTTTTTCAAGACTTGTCAAGACTTTGAAAGTCTTCATGGGTGCACCCGCAAAATCACGCTCGCATGCATATATATATAATGACACTCTGACATATTTACCAAAATTTAAGGGCCAATAATCAGTCCATATTATCAATAACTTATGAGCTACTATAAAATAATACTTGTGTCTATGTATATTATAGTGTATAATTAGACTTATAAAGCTAATTAAGTGATAAAGTATATAGTTACCATAGGATATAAATGGAACAACAACAAGAACAATATTTATCCTCTCATTTAGATCTAAATAGCCTACTAAGTCTAAGTATACTACAAGAAACTAAGACTGATTTCCTTACATTTGTCCGATTAATGGCTCCAACACTTGTCTCCGATTGGAAAATGGGACGACATATTGAGCTAATATCTAATAAATTAAGACAATTAGAGTCTGGTGAGATAAAAAGACTAATGGTATTCCTACCACCACGGAGTTCCAAGTCTGTTATTTGTTCCAAATTGTTTCCAGCATGGTATATTGGAAGGAACCCGGAACATGAAATTCTTACTGTTTCTCATAGTGATCAACTTTCTAGCGACTTTGGCCGTTCTGTTCGTGACATTGTTAATTCTGAAGAATTTCAAGAGATATTTAAGGGTGTCTCCCTCCGAACCGACGTTAGAGCAGCAGGAAAGTGGAAGACAAATCAAAATGGCACGTATTATGCAGCCGGAGTCCGTAGTCAAATTGCAGGACGAGGGGCTAATATAGCCATATTGGACGATGTGATGTCCGAAGAGGACTCATATTCGGAAGCAGGACGTAGATATGTAAAGGAATGGTATCCTGCCGGACTACGTACTCGTATTATGCCCAATGGAGCCATCCTTATCATTAATACTCGTTATCATTATGATGATCTATGTGGCTGGCTCCTGAAACAACAGGAGGAAATGAGCGAATATGAAACTCTTCCTTGGGAAGTCATACGTATTCCTGCATGGTTGGATGATGAAGCAGCAGAATTACTGGATTTACCTGTAGGTAGTTCCTATTTTCCAGAATGGAAGCCAACAGAAATATTACAGATAGATGAGAATGAGATTAAAGCCTCCAATGGAGCCAGATACTGGAATGCACTCTACATGCAGAATCCAACTCCAGAAGAAGGTGGACTCATAAAGAAGAAATGGATAAGATGGTGGGAATATGGAGATCCTCCAACATGTGACTTTATCTTACAAACCTATGATACGGCCTTTTCCACCAGAACTACGGCAGATTTTAGCGTAATCCAAACATGGGGTATTTTTTCCATGTATGACGAAGATGAAGAAGGAAGAGAAACATTCGCTTCTAATCTAATACTACTGGGAAATATAAAAGGAAGGTTTGAATATCCAGAATTACGGAGAATGTCACAAATATTATTTAAGGAGTTTCATCCTGACGTATGTATTATAGAGAAGAAGGCAAGTGGTCAATCGCTAATACAGGATATGCGGAGAAGTGGACTACCTGTTAGAGAATATCTACCAGATAGGGATAAGGTAAGTAGAGTATATGCTGCATCACCCATGATGGAATCTGGAAAAGTATGGATACCCAAGAATAAAAGATGGGCTGATGATCTCGTGGAAGAACTGGTACAATTTCCCAATGCAGCCCATGATGATCAGGTAGATGCTCTTACGATGGCAATTCACTTTATGAAAGAATCATGGCATCTGACCCATCCTGAAGATCCAGAATGGGAAGATGAACCAAAAAAAGAAAAAAGGGTTGCATATTGGCGTACTTAGGTGTATAATGTAAGTAAGGGAGGAAAAGTATATGGTCGCTGGATTAACATCCTTATTGTCAAAAGGTATTCGACAAGTAATTCCTAAAGCTCGACGTACAGTTCCTGAAGTTTCACAGAAAACACAATTAGGTAAAAGTACTATTCCAACTTATAAAAAAGTTGAAAAAGTATTAAATAAAGAAAAACCAGAAGGTAAAATATTAGATTTTGGAGCAGGTAAGGGAATAGGAGCAAAAGAAATAAAAGCAGATACGTTTGAACCTTATCCTACAGATGACTTTCAACCTAATTATAGATCATCTACAGATATTCCTACAGAATCATATGAAAAAGTTTCAAGTTTAAATGTTTTAAATGTTTTAGAAAGAACTGATAGAGATAAAGCTGTATTAGAAATAGGAAGAATTTTAAAACCTGATGGTATTGCAATTATAACAACAAGAGGATCAGATGTTTTAGTAGCAAAAGGAACAAAAGGTATAGAACCTATGTCAATAATTACAAGTAGAGGAACATATCAAAAAGGATTTATACCAGATGAGTTAATAGATTATATTCAAAATTTATTAGGAGATAATTTTACAGTAACAAAAATATCTAAGTTAGGTAAAGCTGCTGTAAAAATACATAAGAGTATACAAAGATATTCAGGGGGAATGGTTATGAGAAATCCATACAAAACCGAGATGAGGCCAATATAATGGCTACAGAACGAAATCCATTTGATCAGATACCGAAGGAAATTGCAAATGTAATTCCCATGAATCCTTCTGTGACGGAAAACGAACAGGAAGCTACATTTGAAGTAGATCCTGATGGTGGAGTTACAGTTGATTTTACTCGTACTGTTGTTATGGAAGCAGAGGCTCCTGTAAAAGAATGGTATGCAAATCTTGCAGAAGATCTGGACGATCATGTTCTACAAGAAATAGCAGAGAATGTCTATACAAATTATGATGCAGATAAAAATTCCCGGCAAGAATGGGAGTCAATGTTTGAACGTGGGTTTGACCTACTAGGTTTAAAGATAGAAGAAGCATCAGAACCATTTGAAGGGGCTTGTACCGCTGTACATCCTTTATTGGTAGAATCAGCCGTCAAGTTCCAGAGCAAAGCCTCACAGGAACTGTTCCCATCAGCAGGACCAATTAAAACACAGATACTAGGTAAGTCCACTCCCAAGCGTGAGTTGCAAGCGAATAGAGTGAAGAACTTTATGAACTACCAGCTTACGGAGCAGATGCCAGAATACTTTGATGAATTTGAAAAGATGTTGTTCCATCTTCCACTAATCGGATCAGCATTCAAGAAAGTATACTACGATGCTAATTTAAAACGTCCTGTATCTGAGTTTGTTCCCATTGATCAATTCTACGTATCTTACTACTCCAGTAATCTGTCCAAGGCAGATAGATATACTCATGTAATTTATCGTAGTCCTGTTGATCTGGCAAAAGATATGCGTTCAGGAATATATGCTGATACGGAATTACCGGATGCTACTGATCCACAACCAACAGCATTCGCATCCAAGATGGATACAATTCTTGGTTTCTCTCCCACACAAGATACAGATCCACAGTATGTTCTACTGGAACAGCATTGTTATCTGGAGATAAACGAACCTAATTCAGAAGAGGGAATAGCACTTCCCTATATTGTAACCATAGAAGAACAATCACGAAAAGTTTTATGTATTCGTAGAAACTACAAATCTGATGACACGAACAAGGAAAAGATAACTCACTTTGTCCACTATAGATTCGTACCGGGATTTGGTTTCTACGGTTTTGGCCTAATGCATTTCTTGGGAAATCTAACCATGAGTGCAACAGCAGCAATGAGAAGTCTCGTTGATGCAGGTCAATTTGCGAACCTGCCGGGAGGGTTTAAGGCAAAGGGTGTAAGGATGGTTGGTGACAACGATCCCATCAGTCCCGGTGAGTTTAAAGAAGTTGAATCAACAGGTATTGACTTGCAGAAGGCTATCGTTCCTCTCCCCTACAAAGAGCCTTCCTCAACATTGTTTCAAATGCTTGGTTTTGTAACAACAGCAGGTCAGAAGTTTGCCGACAGTACAGAACAGATTGTATCGGAAGCATCTTCTTACGGACCTGTAGGTACAACGATGGCACTACTGGAAGCATCCAGTAAATTCTTCTCTGCAATTCACAAGCGATTGCACAAATCCCAACGAGATGAATTTAGGATCTTGGCTAGAATCGACTATGATTATCTACCAAGTGAATATCCCTATGATGTGCCATTTGAAAGTCGGAGTATATTTAAATCTGATTTTGATGGAAGAGTGGACGTTATCCCTGTTAGCGATCCCAACATTCCATCCAATGCTCACCGCCTTATGATTGCACAGATGGCTATGCAAATGGCACAGCAATCACCTCCCGGCTTGTTCAATATGGAAGCATTAAGCAGAACAATTCTTAATGCTGCGAATATGCCGAATTTGGAAGAGATACTTCCACCCAAGATAAAACCACAGAATCTTGATCCAGTATCGGATATTATGGCAGCGGTAAAGGGAATGCCCATAGCTGCTTTCCCCGGTCAGAACCATGACGCACATGTTCAAATAAAGATGGCCTACTTGAAAGATCCCTTAAATGGGGGAAGTCCTACCATGCAACGTGTAAAGCCTATTCTGGAAGCGAACATTCAGGAACACATGGTTCATAAGTATCAGGAACAGATGGATGGTGTAACTAAAGCAGCAATGGAACAGATGCCAGAACAGGGACCAGAAGTAATTGAAGGTGCAATGGTCTATGCAGCACAACAAGTATTGAATGCAAATAAAGCAGCAGGTCAGGCAAAGTCGCCTGAACAGCAACTGGTCATACTGGAACAGAAGAAAGTGGAACTGGAGCAACAGAAGTTACAAATGGATGCTGCAAATAATGCGGCAGAAGCTGCACTGGATGCACAGAAACTTCAATTGGAAGAAGCTAAACTTATGAAGGAAGTTGTTTCCGAAGGTCACTCTGTTCAGTTCCGCAAAGAAAAAGCTGATCTCGATAGAGCAAGTAAGGAAACAATTAAGCAACTTGAGATACTGGCGAAGAGTGCCATTGAAGATCAGAAGTCAGAAATGAAATCATTGGAGATGTTAATTAAAATAGCAACGGAACAGCATAAAGTTAATTTAAATAAAGAAACTTTAAAGGAAAAGGTTCTGGAACAAGCCAGAAAGAATGAATCAGATAAAGAAATAAAAATGATGGAAATCATTAATAATATTATAGCGGCAGAAACTAATACGAGAGGAGAAGACAATGCCTAAATACGGAGGAACACATTACCCTAATAATACAAAGGGTACAACGAATGGTTATCCAACGCATGTGAAACCAGATGGTCGAGGTGCTACGAATGGATATCCAGAACATGTTACCAATGGTGATCGTAACCTATATGGTGATTATACTAAAAGATCCATAGCAGATGGTGGTACTGGTTTTAGAGCACGTAAAGGTGTTTTAAATGAACGTCCCGATTTTGCATGGAAAACCCCAAAATAAAAAAGGAACTATAATATGTGGTCAAAACCTATTGTTAATGAAATTCAAGTAGGCTTAGAGATTAATTGTTATATGTGTGCAGAACTATAATCTTAAATGGAAATTTGGGATGAGGTTGTAAAGCAATATAATAATGAATTAGTACGGTTAAAAAATTTAGTATCTGAAGGAGGTGCAGAAAGTTTTTCTCATTATAGAGAACTTGTTGGGCATGTTCAAGGTATTGAATGGAGCCGTGAAATTTTTACAACTATATTAAAGAAAAGAATGTATGATGAAGAGGAGTAAATGCAACAGGTACATTTAGGGAACGCTATCAAAAATGATATGTGGATCACAGAGGACGAGGTTAAAGATCCTAATCCTCTACCAGAATTACCGGGATATCATATTCTGGTAAGACCAGTTAGTATAAAAGGAATAACAAAGGGAGGTATTGTCCTTCCCGATTCTACCAAGGACGATATGGCCTACCTCACTACAGTAGGAAAAGTTCTTTCCATAGGAGATTTAGCATACCAAGATAATATTAAATTTCCAAATGGAGCATGGTGTGAAGCAGGAGATTTTGTTTGTTATGCTAAACACGCTGGTCAGAAACTATATTATAAGTCAGTACGATTAATATTACTATTTGACGATCAGGTAATATGCAGAGTGGAACATCCAAAGGATTTAGATCCAACATTTAATTTAACATCCGGTTCGACTTAACACTTGCCTTTTCTCTTATAATATAGTATAATAGAATTATAACGTAAATCCGTATGTTTCGTAAACAGCGAAAGGAATTAAAATGGCTGATAAAGAAGAATGGACGGAAGTAGAAGCAGCTACGTCTGATAATAAAGAAGATAAAGTAGAGTTTGAAGTTGAAGAAGAGAAATCAACTCAAGCTAAAGAAAGTCCTCCTCCAGAACCAAAGGAAGAGAAATCACCAGAAGAACTGGAAGGAATTGAAACTAAAGGTGCTCAGAAAAGAATACGACAGTTAATTAAACAGAGAAAGGATCGTGATGATCAGATTTCTCAACTTCTAAAACAGAATGAAGAATTAACAGGTAGACTCAGTACGAGAGAGCAAGAATTTAATAATATAAATAAACTGCATTTAGACGCAAATGAGAAACAACTTACTGATAAGTTGGAGTTAGCTAGATCCGCTTATAAGTCAGCACATGACGAGGGTGATACAGGAAAGATCCTGCAAGCACAGGAATTTCTAAATGAAGCACAGAATGATCTAAAAGCATTGGGTGCTACAAAAGCTCAGTTTGAGCATCAACCACAAGAGCAAGTTCAGCAACCTCAACAGCAACAAGTACAGGGTACAGCAGATCCTAAAGCAATTGAATGGTCACAAAATAATGATTGGTTCGGTCAAGATAGGATTATGACAGCAGCCGCACTTGCATTAGATGCAGAATTAAAAGAAGAAGGGTTTGATCCAAGTGATCCAGAATTTTATAATGAAATTGACAATAGGATTAAAGAGGCATTTCCGCACAAATTTAACTCTACTGTCGAGAAAAGTTCGGTGCAGGAACAACCGTCACAACCTGCTCAAGTGGTAGCCGGAGCATCACGTTCTACTCCGACTCCGGGGAAGGTTAAACTTACGAAAGAAGATGTAAGATTAGCCAATAATTGGGGTATACCACTTGAACAATATGCTGCTGAAAAAGCCAAGGTACAAAATGCCGATGGTGAATACACAGCAATAAATATGTAACGTGGAGGTGAAATTATGACACGTATTGAAGAATCACGTAATTCTCAATTAAGGGAAAATGAAACCAGAGAAGAAACAGAGTACGTCTTTGAAGAACCAAACGCAACTCATATACCTCGTGGAGTTGAAGAAAGATTTAAGCAGCAGGACATGTCGTTAGGCTGGTTACGTATCATTCTTAATGGTCAGGATGATTACCAAGAAGTTGGTAAGAAACAGTCACAAGGATGGGAATTTGTTACTCCTGATGAAGTTCCTGAAATGGGAGCCACTTCTGTCGTGAGAGAAGAAGGTCGCTATGCTGGAGTTGTCTGTCGTGGAGACATAGCTTTGGGTAAAATACCCACAGTTAAGCTAGAGGCTAAAAGACGCTTTTATAGGAATAAGGCAAATGAAATGTTGGAAGCTGTTAATTCTCAATTAATGAATGCATCCAATGCTCGTATGCCCATTTCCAATAATAGTAAATCGAGAACATTTAAAGGACGAACTCCTACGTTTCAGGACTAGTCTTTAAACAACGGAAGGAGAAATAAAATGTCTAGTACAAGAGCATTACGTGGCTTTCTTCCGGCTCGAAAAAAGGGATCGAATTATAATACTGGTGGTGTAAGTGATCTTATCTCACCTACTACTATAACTCGTGCTCCCAAAAAACTGTATAGTGGTGACTTGATATGTATTGAAGCTAGTGGTACTATTTCAGAATCTATTGGTGCTACCTTGAAGCCTTCGGGTGTATTCATGGGATGTAACTATGTGGATTCTGACGGTAGTCAAAAATTCTCACGGTATTGGCCCGGAGAAGCTATCACGGCTGCGACTAGTATTGAGTTCCATGTCATAACTGATCCTGATCAGACGTATTACATTCAAGGTAATGCTACCTGTAGTCATGGTGAGATTTGTAAGGTACTTAACTTTACGGCAACTGTTTCGACAGCTTCCGCTGGTAGTACCAAAACAGGTCAATCTGCGTTCTTCGTAGAAACATCTGCTGCTGGTGTAGAAACTATTGTAGGTAATGTGCGAGTTCTTGGATATGCGAAAGATCCGAATGAAGGTACAGACGGACTTGACCAATATCCAATGCTTGAAGTTTGGTTACCCACGCATAGGGATCGGTTTGCGACTGCTACAGTATCAACGGCATAACTAGGAAGGAGATAAACTATGGCTGTTAATAGAGCTAGTATTGCCAAAGAACTTCTTCCCGGCTTAAATGCTGTTTTCGGGCTGGAATATGGTCAGGTTAACGACGAACATAAATCACTTTATGAAGTTGAAAATTCTGATCGAGCCTTTGAAGAAGAAGTTCTGTTTACAGGTTTCGGCACTGCCCCGACTAAATCTGAAGGGTCTGCTGTATCCTATGATGATGCACAAGAGAGTTACACTGCTCGTTATACGGCAGAGACTGTAGCTTTAGCTTTTGCAATTACAGAAGAAGCAATGGAAGATAACTTGTATGATACCTTTGCGAAATTACGTGCCAGAGGTTTGGCTCGTGCAATGGCAAATACCAAGGAAGTCAAAGCTGCCAATCTGTTTACCAACGGTTTTACCGATACAATCGGTGATGGTGTTGCATTCTTTGCAACTACTCATCCAACTATTTCTGATGGAAACCAGAGCAATATTACAACTGCCGGTACGTTAGCTATTGGCACGTTGGAAAGTGCTATTACTGCTATCCAGAAGATTAAGGATGATCGTGGTATCCTCGTAGGTGCAAGTGCCACATCTTTGCATATTCCTGTTGATTTGTGGAATACTGCTGATACCATTTTAAATACTCCCGGCAAACCCGGTGGGAATAATAATGATATCAACGCCACTCGTCACATGGGCATGGTTCCTGATGGATTCTATGTCAATCGACGGTTCACTGGAACGGATGATTGGTTTATAAAGACCGATGTTCCTAATGGTACAAAGATGTTTGCACGTACTCCACTTCAGACTAAGATGGAGCCAGATTTCGATACCGGCAATCTCCGGTTTAAGGCACGAGAGCGTTATAGCTTTGGTGTCTCCGATTGGAGAGGCTGGCATGGGAATGCTGGAAGCTAAAGGCAAATGATATTTGGGGAGTGATGCGTTAGCCACTCCCCTTATATTATATTAAGGAGATTAACTATGCCACAAAAATCAAGTAGAGAATATATGATTGAACTTTATGAGTTAGGTATGGAAGGATTAGGTACTGGTAAAAGATCCAATAAAATTTTTGATATCTTAGCAGACAGAGGTTTTGCACCTGATGAGGTAGCTCATAGTATAGAATATGGAGATGGAAGTCTTCCTGACAAATGGAAAACTGGTGGTTTAGTAAAAAGAAAATCTGGTGGTAAAATAATGCAAGGCTACAAAGCTGGTGGTAAAGTTTAAATAAAGGAGAACAACATGGCTTCAAATCTTACAGTTGCAATGGCAACAGTTGGAAGTGGCCCACTTAAAAGGGTAGATACAGGAGCTACAGTGGGTGGTGATGGTACGGTTACTCGTATCGTAGCTATTCATGCTACGGCAACTGTATCAGGAATGATTGAATTTAAAGGTGAACAACAGATTACAAATCGGACTGCAAAGGGAACGGCTATTCGACTAGCTATTCAGGCCAATGGAGTAATTGATACTTATTTTGGAGAAATTGGTGTACCGATTTACGGTAAAGTAACCGTATCTGCACCGGATGCCGGACCTGTAACTGCCATATTAGGATAAGCCTATGCCTAATTATTCATTTCTAAAAACAGATCTGATTAATACAGCAGAAAATGATTCTACAGAATATGAGAATCAGATTTCTAAATTTGTGGAAAAAGCAGAAGATCGTCTAGTTAAAGAATTGGATGATCCGGGGCTGGATAACTTTGCCTCTTTTACATTTACAGCTTCTAGTCCAACGGTAAGTCTTCCTGTAGATTCTCTAGTTGTAAGGAATGTAAGTTTTACCACAAGTACCTCTTCTCTTATTACTCCCCTTTTACAAAGAACATACGAGTATGCTATAGATTACTGGCCTTATGCCAGTGCATCTGTAGGCACACCTCGTTATTATGCACGTAAGAATAATACATCTATTTACATTGTACCCACTCCTACATCAGCTTTATCGGGAGAAATACAGTATACTCGTAGACCTATTCCACTTTCATCAGCAACAGGTACGAGTGCAACAACATCCAACTACTTTAGTGAATTTGCCTACAATGCTCTATTCAATGCATGTATGATCGAGTCTGCAAAGTTTACAAAAAGTTGGGATGTAATTCCTGCATGGGAAAGTAGCTACCAAAATTCAATAGATTCACTTAGAAATCAATCTCGCAGAATGAGACAGGACGATATGGAGACTCCTCGTAATCCAGTGGGTGGACCTAATCCTGTAATACAAGGAGCACAGTAATGGTTAGTCGTACTAAAATATCAAAAGAAATTCGTAGGCGTACTGGTGGAGATAGTCAAGAAACTGGTAAAGGTACTAGTGTTGAAGAAATTAATAGAGATAGGCATATGTGGGAAATGGTTCCCGGTACAGGAACAAGTCCTTATAATCCTCCTAAATGGAAGAAAAAGAAAAGAGCATCCTATACTGAAGAAGATCTTGGTCAAGTTGGTACACTTAAAAATATAGCTATGAAAAAAGAGCTAAGACGAGTTGCAGCAGAGAAAGATAAAGCACGGAATAAAAGGGTAGAGGAAGCCGATTTAGCAACTCGTACTGTTGGTCAACGTCTTCCTAATAAACCAGTATTAGATGATCTTCTTGTAGAAAAAACAGGTGGTAAAGTTTCCAGATATAAAGGTGGAACAGTAAAGAAAGCACAAGGTCATAAGAAGAAGACTAGGAAAATTTATGGTGGACATCACGGTAATAAGTATGTCGCCAAACTGTATAAATAGGAGAGTAATATGGGACCGCATACATTATTAAAAAGTCCTCCAGATTTGGAGAAGATTAATGGTAAACCCACTGGACAAGGCTATGGTGCTGCACGTAAAGGACCAGATGTAGTGGGAACTCCTCATGCTGTAGTAACAGATGAGAAGTATGAGAAGGGTGACACTTTTAAACTGGATCATAATAGTGTCCAAAATATACATGTAAAATAGGAGGTTATTATGGGAGCAGCTAGTAAACTTGGTAAGGCAGCTTTAAAAAAGAAAGTTAAAACACCAAAAGCAGCCGCTGCTGGTGGTGGTAAAAGAGGTAATGGGAGTAAAAAAACTAAATCTGTAAAAAAATATATGGGAACAGCAGAACATCAGATACATGGGGTAGGTGATTTAGCTTATCCAACAACAGGAAGAATTACTCCCGGTGGTGGATCTCGTAGACAAGGAACTGCAAAATCTGGAGATGCTATGTCCTTGAGCGAAAAGAATAAGTTAGCTATTAAAAGATCTAATAGGAATAAAAAGAAATATTTTGAAAGTTTACCTGCGAATCATCCTGAGAGATTAAAGTGGGAATGGAATGGTTTATTAGTTGGAGCAAAACGAGCTATAAAATTAAATATTAGGAAAGGCAAGAAAAGTAAATTTGCTGATCTTTTAAAAAAGAAAGTAATAAAGAAATCTGGTGGAACTATAAAACGTAAGTCTGGTGGAAAAATGAATACAGATGGTAATTCTTTTGTAGCTGCCCTCTACAAGGGTGGAAAAGTAGGAGGGTAATATGGCTGGTTTATCAAAAATTCTTAAAGTAGCTACTAAAAGACCTAAAAAGTCAGTAATGAAAGAAGCTCAAGAAGGAGCTAAACGTGCTGAACGTGGAAGTAAAGTTAAGCAAGTAGAAAAAAGAGTTCTTCCTAAAGTTAAGAAAGTCAGGAAAACTGTTGAATCTATGAGAAGAAGTCCAACAAAGCAGCATAAACGTGCTATGGAAGCCGCTAAAAAAGGACGTAAAACTTATCCAGATTGGGAAGGAAAGCCTACATCAACAGCCGCTGGAATAAAACAAATGCGTAGTTCATTAAAACATTGGAATGCTAATGCATTAGCTGCAAAGTTTACTGCTAAAGAATTGGTTGCAATGCGTAGAAAGATAGCAGATCCTAAAATGAAAAAAGAACTTAATGCTGCTATAGAGCAACGTAGACGTGTTCAGCTTTCAGAACAAAAATACAAAAGATGGGAATCTTGGGAAAAAAAAGGTCAACCAGAAATGACTGACAAAGAGTTAGAGGCATTTTTAGAAAAAGAGAAAAAATCTACTAGATGGAAATCAAAGGGAGGAACTATAAAACGATCTAAAGGTGGTCTTATAGGTGTTGGTTCTGCTCTACGTGGTGGTGGTGCTGTACGAAAAAGGAGTTACTAAAATGGGATTACTAACTAAAGGTATAAAGGAGTTACTAAAATGGGATTACTAACTAAAGGTATAAGAGCATTACAAAAAGGTCGTGTTCAAAAAAAATTAAAGAAAGCTGAAGATAAGCGAATAAGTGATCTTCCACAGAGATCAAGATTTCCACATATAAGAAAAGAACAAGCAGCTAAACGTAAACATGCAGCACAGCAAGCTAAAATACAGGAAGCTCAAAAAGGTGCCAAGAAAGCTGAACGTGGTACGAAGACGGAGCAAGTTGCAAAAAGAGTTCTTCCTGATGTATCAAGAATTAGAACACGGCTTAAAGGTTTGACTGCTACTCAGATTGCCGATAAATATACTGGTTTAGAAATAACTAGTATGATGAGAAAGATTAAACATCCTCAAGTTCTTGCCAAATTACAAAGAGCAAAAAGAATGAGAACTAAACAAGGTAAAAGTTTTATTGAGCAAAATCCGGGTGTACGTCTACCGGGATATCCACCTGTACCAAGAGCAGGAAGTCGTGGTGCTGAATTAGAAGCAAAAGCCTTTAAAAAAGGTGGGGTTGCTAAACGTAAGTCTGGTGGAAAAATGAATACAGATGGTAATTCTTTTGTAGCTGCCCTTTACAAAGGTGGAAAAGTAGGAGGGTAATATGGGAGCAGCTAGTAAAATTTTAAAAACAGTAGTAAAAAAAGAAACTCGTGGTCGAAAGAGTAAGCGTGGTCGTGGTCTTGGAACTGCTGCTGAAAAGGCAGAAGCAAAGAAACTTGGTATTAGTGTAAAGAAATTACGAGAAAGAAAGAAATCTGCCAAGAGAGTAAAAAGGGCTAAACCTACTGTATCTCCCGGTCCCGGTACAATTGAAGTTCAGGGTGGAGGTTATCAAGCTGGTTTTCCCACTGGACCATCAAGACGAGCAATGTTATCTTCTTTACAAACTATGCCAAAAGGAGCAGAACGAGGAGAAGTAGGTAGATTACTTAGAAGTCAACGAGCAGAAGATAGACCTCCTGCTATATCTCCGACTCAAGGACGAGTTCCCCGAACTGAAGGTGCTCCAAGTGTAGGAGAAGGACCGAATACACGCCTCCGTTCTTTACATCGTCCTGATTATAAACAAGTACATGATCAAGCCGTTGCTCATTTAAAGAAAACAGTTCCCGGTAAATCAGAAAAATGGTATGAGCGTGAAGCTATTAAATTAATTGAAAGAGAATTTAGAAAAGGCGAACGAGGACAAGAAGTTATTTCTGGAACTCCAAGACAAATTATGGGAATGATGCATGGTAAAGAACAAGCAGTTCTTCCTGAAGAGGTTGCTAAAGTAACTGGTGGTCCAAGCAGGAAACGTGGTGGAACAGTTAGACGTAGAACAGGTGGTGCTATAGGTGTTGGTGTTGCATTACGTGGTTTTGGTAAAGGATATAAGAAACGAGGTTAAAATGCCTTTTAAGTCAAAAGCTCAACGATCTTTTCTGTATGCAAACTATCCTAAGATAGCTAAAAATTGGGCTAAAAAGCATGGTACTACTATACAGAAAAAGACAGGTAAGTTAATACAAAAGAAAAGGAGATCAAAATGAATCATATTATATGTAGATTTAGAGAACCTTCATCATATGCAGCCTTGGCAGGTGTTCTTGCTATGGTTGGTGTAATAGCTCCAGTAGGTGCATGGCAGACAATAGCTATGCTTGCTTGTGCAGCATCTGGTGTTATAGGGTTTGTTCTAGGTGAAGATCATCACGATCATGGTAAAAAGAAATAGTTTAATATGGCAACGTCAGGAACATTTAACTTTAACTTAGATATAGATGAGGTGATCCAAGAAGCTACGGAGATGATCGGGGGTGAACAAACCCTTGGTCATACTCCTGCATCTGCTCGTCGTTCTATTAATCTAATGCTGAAAGATTGGCAGAACAGAGGTATACTTCTTTGGACTACCTATACTACACTAGTTACTGTTTCAACAAGTGTTACTTCCTATGCCTTATCAGGGGATACTCTGGATGCATTGGAAGTAGTATTACGTAGAGATGATACTGATATACAATTACAACGAATTAGTTTTGAAGAATATCAAATTATTCCTAATAAGAAGCAAACAGGCAGATCAAGTCAATTTACCATAAAAAGAGATAGAGATAATCCTACAGTTCTAGTATGGCCTATTCCTGATAATACAACTGATATTCTTAATATAGAAGGTATACGAGAACTGGAAGATGCTAATAAGTCTGCTGATCAAAATGCAGATCTTCCAAAGAGATTTCTTCCTCCTCTTACTTGTGGACTTTCCTATTATCTTTCCATGAAAACTCCCGGTATAGAGGCAGATCGTATAGGAATGTTGAAAGCTAATTATGAAGAGTTACTAGGTAGAGCATTATTAGAAGACAGACAAAGAGCTAATTTTCGTATTAAATTAGATTTAAATACGGTATAAAATGGCAAGTAATAAAAATGCTCTAGCAATGTGTGATACATGTGGTTTTGTATATGCACATAGAGTTATGAGAATGAATAGTTATGGGATGCTGGTATGCCCTCAAGATTGGGAAGGACAATACGATCTTAAAAACCATCCTCAAAATAAAGTACCTGATGTAAGAGATAATCCAATGATACGTAACCCTCGTCCTGAT
>VTLG01015728.1_pt1 | contig 31506 bp, 66 predicted proteins | sample 4694571 | NCBI WGS metagenome assembly VTLG01 (sample SAMN12604809, study PRJNA352737) | marine metagenome | biome: ENVO:00000447; feature: ENVO:00000209|ENVO:00000569|ENVO:01000036; material: ENVO:00002151; isolation source: viral sequences binned using virsorter ...
TTTCAACATTAGGCATTAAGTCTATTCAACCAACTCTTATTTCTAAATCAATAAGTGGAAAAAAATTATCAAGAACGATTGACGCACAAAGATGGGCATTTACTATTTCTATTATTACATCAACTAGGGCAACTGCTTATGGAGAATTAATGGCTTTTATTGTTAAACAAAGAAGTGGAAAAGAAAATTTTACTATTATCCCACCAGAAATAGAAGATGCAAGAGGAAGTGAAACAGGAAGTGTTTTAGTTAATGGTGCACAATCTGCTGGAGATACAACAATAGCTATGGACGGATTCGCTGGCGATGGTGCAGGCAGATTTAAGACGGGAGACTTTATTAAGTTTGCCTCACATAATAAAGTTTATATGGTGGTTGCAGATGTTACTTCATCTAGTAATGCGGCAACAGTAACTATTGAACCACCTTTAGTCGCAGATATAGTAAATGATTCGGCAGTGACTTATGATGATGTTGCTTTTACAGTTCATTTAACAAATGATGTTCAGGAATTTGGAGTGGTTGGTACAGATAAAGATGGAAACAGTTTATACAAATATGAGTTTGATGTTGAAGAATCTTTATAATGAAATACTTAATCAAACATTGGTGCAATGTTGATGTTATTGCTGAAAAAGTTGTTGATGAATCAGAAATAGATAGCATCAAAAACGATTTAAAAAAACATAAAACTCCAGATAGCACTTTTTCTATTGTTGTGGTAAAAGATAGTGAAAAGTTAAAACGAACAACATACGAGATTTATGACGAGAAGCTTAACATCAGGGGTCAAAACCCACCTAGCAACAAATGAAATTAAACCTGTTCATTTGATTACCATAGGTTTTGGTACTCCACAAAATATAACTGATTGTGTTCACGATTTAACTTCAAGTGTTTCAGGCTCTAGTGTTACTTATTCATCAAGTAGTTTTTTAGTTAATATACCAGAATATTCAGAAGAAACTGATATTAATAAATCCAGCTTAACTATCTCTTTATCAGGAGCAGATCAAACTTATATCTCATTAGCTTTAGCAGAAAATATTGTTAATGATGCAGTTACTATTTATAGAGCATTTTTAGATTCTAACAATGCTATTATTGCTGATCCTTTTTTATTATACAAAGGCAATATAGAAACTTATTCTATTCAAGAAACAGAAACAGATTCAGTATTAAATCTTAATGTTGTTTCTCATTGGGCAGATTTTGAAAAGAAATCAGGAAGAAAAACAAATAGTACATCTCAACAAAGATTTTTTAGTGGAGATTTAGGTATGGCTTTTTCAAGTGAAACAGTAAAAGATATTAAGTGGGGTAGATCATAATGCCATTTAAAAAACTTAGAAGAATATTTAAAAGTGCTACTAAAGTTTTAAAAGTAACAAGAGTATTTAATTTTATGCGTAATATAAATCCTTGGGTTGCTCTAGCAGTCTTTGCGGTTGGTTGGTTATACTTCTCATCAAGGCGACCTGAAAGCCCTGACTTTGGAGATAGTGATTTTAATAATTTTGAAAAAGGTATTTTACTCAATCATCAATCCAACGATATGTCTATTCCTATTGTTTATGGAGAAAGAAAAGTTGGTGGCACAAGGGTGTTTGTAGAAACCAGTGGCTCCGATAATGAATTTTTATACATAGCTTTAGTTTTATGTGAGGGTGAAATAGAAAGTGTAGATAAAATTTATATTGATGACAAAGAAGTTACTTGGTCTGGAGCTTTAGCAGATGATACTTTAAGAACAGTAGGGTCAAGTGATGGAAATTTTTATAAAGATAGTGCAAGTTTAATTAGTGTAAAATGCCATTATGGAACTGATAGTCAGGCACAATGTGATTTATTAGGAACATTAACTAATTGGACAACGAACCACCGATTAAGAGGGCTTGCGTATATATCGTTAAAAATAAAATGGAATCAAGATGCGTTTGCTGGACTTCCAACAGTTCAAGCATTAATAAAAGGAAAAAAAGTAGTCGCTTATAATTCTAGTTCAGTGGCACAAACAGCGGCACATTCAAATAATCCAGCTTGGTGTTTATTAGATTATTTAACAAATGAAAGATATGGTAAAGGAATACCCATAGCCAATATTGATATACCAAGTTTTTATACAGCTTCGGGAGTTTGTGATACTGATGTTACTGCCTATGGCTCAACAACAATAGATGTTTTAGATTGTAATGCAGTTATAGATACATCAAAAAAAGTTTTAGACAATGTTAGAGAATTAGCAAAAGGTGCAAGATCATTTTTACCATTTACAGGTGGTAAATATAAAATGATTGTTGAAACAACTGGTTCAGCTTCTATTACTTTAACCGAAGATGATATTATTGGTGGATATACTTTAGCAAGTGAAAGTAAATCCAATAAACACAATCGTGTTATAGTTTCATATATTAATCCAGCACGAAACTGGCAAGTAGATGAAGTGCAGTGGCCAGAATTAGATGATAGTGGTTATGCGTCAGCTGACCAACACGCAACAATGAAAACTGCTGATGGTGGTTTTTTACTTGAGGGAAGATATGATTTTACAACAATCACTTCTCCCTATCAGGCTTTGGAGCTAGCAGAGGTAATATGTAGAAGATCAAGAGATTCAAAAGGACTACAATTAACAGTAGGATTTGATGCTTATGATTTAGCAATAGGCGACATAGTTAATGTAACCTTATCTTCTTTAGGCTATTCTTCCAAACCACATAGAGTTATAGGAATTACTTTCCGAGAAGATTATCTTATGGATTTAAATTTAGTTATTCATCAAGATGCTCACTACACTTGGGCAACAAAAACACAAGTAACAGCAACACCAAGCACTAATTTACCTAATCCTTATTCTGTTACTGCTCCAGCTTCCGTTACACTCACAGATGAAATGATTGAATATTCAGATGGGGTGGTGTTGACTAGATTGAATATTTTAGTTGGTGTAAGCACAGATAAATTTGTTCAATATTATCAAGTAGAAGCAAAACAAAGTACAGAATCAGATTATAAAATTTTAGGTAAGGGAACTCAATTAAATTATGAAATGTTAAATGTAGTTGATGGTGCAATTTATAATGTGAGAGTAAAAAGTATTAATGCCTTGGGAGTCAGTAGTACATATACTTCTGCCAATAGAACTGTAATAGGAGCAACAGAAACACCCAACGATGTAACCGATTTATCAGTTAGTATGGTCGGTTCAAATCAAATGGAATTAACTTGGACGCCAGTTTCGGATTTGGATATAAGTTGGTATGAGTTGCGTTACCAAAATGTAACAAGTGGTGCTACTTGGAACGCAAGTACACCCTTAACAAGAGTCACAAGAAGAAAATCTGATAGTGTAACTGTTAATGCTATGAGTGATGTTGCCATACTCATAAAAGCTGTTGACAAACTTGGTAATTCTAGTGCATCGGAAAATATAGTTTACACGAACATTTCAGGACTACAATATTATAGCAACCAAGCAACTTATACGGAATAAATATGGCAAATTTTTTAGGCACAAAAGATAGTTCAGTTTCAACAGGTTTAGATAATCAAAGTCGTTTAGTTTTAGTATTAGACACTATAACACAAGTGGACGATTTGGTAGGCAACTTTGATTCAGCCGAGGGATTATTTGATTTAGGTGGAACAGACGCAACATCAAATCCAAATTATTATACAGGTAATATTCAGTCAAGTGGCTATTATTATTTTTCAAATACTCTTACGCTTGATGCTATTTACGATGCTACTTTTACTATTGTTAATGGAATGACTACTGAAAACGAATATGATTTATTTGATTCTGGTCGTAATGCTGGTGCAAGTGGAAATTTTGATGATGCAAATTCTCCATTTGACGGAAGTTGGGAAGTTCAAGCAAGTTCAGAAGTTCAAGTAGGTGCTTCCAGTTCTAGTTTAGGTGCTATAACTACCTATCAAAAAATTGCACAGCAAAGCACAATCAAAGGAAGATATTTTAAATTTAGATGTAAATTATCTAATAGCGATAATAAGACAAAACCAAAGGTTCATACTTTAGCTTTTACATTGGCTTTAGAAAAAAGGTCTGAATCAGATCAAGACGTAGTTTCAACTACAAGTGCTAAAGTAATTACATATACGTCAGCTTTTTACGCTACTCCTAGCGTTGGTATATCAGCACAAGGTCTTGCTACTGGGGATTACTATTCTATAACGTCAAAAAGCAAGACTGGGTTCACAATACAATTTTTAAACAGTAGTGGTAGTGGTATATCAAGGACTTTTGACTGGACTGCTTATGGTTATGGGTTAAAGAGTACATAGCCGACTTGCAATAGGTTTTAAAATATTATAGATATGTTGAAATATTCAAATTAATAAGGTAAAAGAATAAAAAAGGAGTAAAAAATTATGAGTCAAGCCGATGATTATACTTTAGCGAATCAAAGTTTTGCCAGTTTAAGAGCAGAACTGAACACAATACTAGGTGCTATTAATACATTAAATTCAGGAACATCAGCCCCATCAAGTTTAGCGGCTGGAAGTCTATGGTTGGACACAACAACAGCAACAGCTTGGCAACCAAAAATTTATGATGGTGCGGCTTGGATTAATTTACCATTTTATATTAACACAAGTACAAACGATGCTAATTTAACAACAACTGAAGTAACAAGTTTAGTACCAGCAGAAACAGACCCACAAGCGACTGCCTTGGCAATTGCCTTGGGTTAATAATAAAAAGGATAAAATATGGCAAATACTTTCAAATGTGTGACCTTTGCGGCAGAACCAGCAAGTGCTGGAACGCCTTACGTTATGTACACAGTAGCGAGTTCAACAACTACTGTCGTTCTTGGTTTAATACTTACTAATATTCATTCATCAGCAGTTACAGTTGAAGTGGAATTAGTTAGTGATACTGCTAATCGTAATGGCACAAACAATGTGGCAAATGGAACTTCTTTTTTAGTTAAAGACGTTTCTATCCCAGCGGGTTCTTCACTTGAATTATTATCAGGTGGAAAAGTTGTTATGGAAACAACAGACATATTAAAAATAGATTGTTCAGTTGCAGATAAAATTTCAGGCACACTTTCCATAATGGAAATAACATAATAGGAGAACACATTGGGCTATATTGGCAAATCTCCACCGAAGACAGCTTTAACAGCTAGTGATATTTCAGATGGAATAATATCAGAAGCTAAAATGGCTGATGATGCAATCAGTTTAACAGAATTAAAAGCTGGTACTGATGGAGAAGTTATTAGTTGGGATTCAAGTGGTAATCCAGTTGCTATTGCAGTTGGAACAAGCGGACATTATTTAAAATCGCAAGGTGCTGGTTCTCAACCAGTATTTGCGGCAGTTAGTGCTGGTGGTACTCTTACTGCAAAACAAGCAACTACTAGCGGATCGTCTGTTGATTTTACAGGAATTCCAGCGGGAACAAAATGGATTACTATGCTATTTAATAGTATGGGTTCAAATGGCACAGATTTGTTTGGTGTTCAACTTGGCGATTCTGGTGGAATTGAAACATCAGGTTATCTTGGTAATTTATCTGGTATAAATTCTGGTACTAGTGGTCAACGAGCTGTTTACCTTAATCAGTTTGCTATTGTTAATCCAGCTATTTCTGCCGAAGCTTATTGTGGTATAGTACATTTAAGACTTTTTGAATCTTCATCTTATACTTGGTCTATGAGTTCTGTAATGGCTGATGAGGGTGGTGGACAAACTAATTTTTTTGGTGCTGGTCAGAAATCACTTTCAGCAGAATTGACACAAGTTCGTATTATGACTAGCAATACTTTTGATGAGGGTAATGTGAGTATTCAGTATGGAGAATAAACAAAGGAAATTATTATGAGTTATGTAGCAATATTAAAAGTTAATGCGAGTACAAATAGAGTTGAAAAATTCCAATCTTTTTCTACAGAAGAAGAAGCAGAAGCACACGTTCAAAAATTTATAGGTACATATCCTCTTGCTTATTGTGCAGAAGAACCTAATAGTTCATCAACACATTGGTTATGTGATACAAGTGCCAAAACAATAGTAATTAGTGAATTAGTTGATCCAGATAATCCTGAATGGAAAAAAAATAGACAATTAGAATATCCATCAATAAGCGATCAACTAGATATGCAATATTGGGATAAAATAAATAATACTGCAATTTGGGCAGACTTAATAACAAAAATCAAATCGGATAATCCAAAGGAGTAATTTATGTATATAGGACAAGAACCAGCAGTAGGAAATTTTCAAAAGTGTGATGCTCTTACAGCTTCAGGAACAGCAGACTACACACTTCAAGTAGGTTCTGTAAATGTAGTTCCTGAAAGTGTGAACCACATGATAGTATCGCTAAATGGGGTTATCCAAAGTCCAACAACAGCATTTACAGTTTCGGGTTCTACTTTGTCGTTTGCTTCGGCATTGACTTCTGCGGACAGCATTGACTTTATTTTATTATTGGGTAATGTGTTATCAATCGGTACGCCAAGTGATGGGACTGTGACTTATGCAAAAACTGTTGAGGGTGCTTTTGTTAATACAGAAGTAACAACAACTGGTAAAGCAATGGTGTTAGGATTTTAATAAGGAGTAAATATGGCAAGTGAAGTATTAAAAGTATCACACACGGCTGGAGTAACAAACTCGGAAAGTGTTTTGATTAATGGAGTAAGTGGACACACTTATACTATTTTATCAATTACGATTTGTGAAACTGCTGGTGCGGCTGAAACTGTTGATCTTTACCTAGATGATGATGGCGGTGGAACTGATTATGAAATTCTGTCAGATCAAGCTGTTGGTGCTAACGAAACTTTTGTATTTAACGATAGATTAGTTTTAACAGACACAGATCATTTATGTATTCAAGCGGGTTCTTCTGCAAATATTGATGTGGTTGTTAGCTATTTAGATCAAACAAGGTAGTAGATAAATGAGTGGAATAATAAGTGATAATTTAGGTAGATCATCAGGATTACTTAAATCTGCTGGTGGTGGTGGTAAGATTTTACAAGTGGTTGGCACAAGTATTACTGATACTGATTCAACAACATCTACATCTTGGACAGACTATGGTTTATCACAAGCAATTACACCGACTGCGGCTAGTTCAAAAATTTTAGTTTGTGTAACAGTAGATATAAACGCTGGTGGCTTTGGTGTTGTAAAAGTTCTGCGAGATATTGCTTCTGGTGGCTATGCAGATATTACAGGCATGAGAGGAGACGCTAGAGGTTCAAATAGACAAAGAAGTTTATTTGGTGGAAACAATGTAAGTCTTGGTGGAAGTTCTTGTCAATTTTTAGATAGCCCTAGTTATTCTTTAGGAAATGCTATTACTTATAAACTTCAATGGATGACTGAAAATAGTATAACAGTTTATAGAAATCGTAGAGGTTCAGGCGATACAGACCAAGTTTATCATCAAACTAACGTATCAATGTTAACATTAATAGAAGTGGCGGCATAATGATAGATATAATAACAGCAATATTAGAAGTTAGAAAAGAACAAGATGGTGGACGTGCAGAGGTTACTGTCAGAGGGGAAGATATTAATAGAATTGAATGGCACGATGACAATCCAACTGGAATTACTAATGAACAAATATTAGCAAAACAAACTGAACTTCAAACAGCTTATGATAATGAGCAATGGAAAAGAAATAGACAAAAAGAATATCCAAATCACGAAGATTGTATTCACGCATTATTAGATGGTGGAGATACACTTACAGATTTACAGGCAAAACGAACAGCAATTAAAAATAAATATCCAAAGGAATAATAAATGGCAATAACAACATTAAATTTAAGAGCATTAAATAGATCAGACACAGCAACATCTGGTCAAGTTATAACAGCAACATCAGCAACAGCGGCAGACTTTCAAGATGCGGCTGGTGGTGCTTGGAACTTACTTAAAACAGTAACAGCTAGTGGTGCGAGTGATGCTACATTTGTTCACGGAACTGGCGGTGTGGATTTAACTACTTATAAACTCTATAAATTCGTAGGAATAGATATAGATAGTTCAGGTGATGATGTTAATTTTATGATCCAATGGAGTGATGATACAGGCTCATCTTACGAAACATCAAATTATGATACAATGATGAACTATACTAATTCAACTGGAAGTGCCTCAACATCACAAGCAACAGATAGTGCTATGTACATTAATAATGTCGGTAATGCCGCTGGTGAAACTGGTTCTTTTGAATTTACGTTTCCAAATCCATCAGGTTCTTTAAATAAAGTGTCTTGGTGGCACGGCTGTACACAGTATGCGGCTGGTGATGTAAGAACACACGAAGGTGGTGGCATTTGGAAAAGTACAGCAGACGTTGACGCATTCAAATTTAAAATGAGTTCAGGAACATTTAGCGGAACTCTCAAACTATATGGAATATCATAATGACAAGACATCATTTAATTAATGGAATAAAAGTTGATTATACAGCAGAAGAAGAAGTTGCAAGAGATGCAGAAGAAGCTAAAGTATTAGCTGATAAACAAGCTAATAAATATCAAAGAGATAGAGCAAATGAATATCCAAGTATAGTAGACCAACTAGATTACATTTATCATAATGGAGTAACTAAATGGAAAACAGATATGATTACTCCTGTTAAAGAAAAATATCCTAAACCTTGATTAAAAAAACTTTAAGGGAGTTTTAAATGCAACTTTCAAAACATTTCAAATTAAAAGAATTTACCAAGTCACAAATTGCGGCTAGAAATGGAATTAACAATACTCCTCATAGCGGAGATGTTAAGAATTTGGAAAACCTATGCTATGAAATACTAGAGCCTGTTAGAGCAAAGTTTGATAAGCCTGTAATCATTAATAGTGGATTTAGATGTTTAGAAGTTAATCGTTTATTAGGTTCGTCAGACTCGTCACAACATACTAAAGGACAAGCTGTTGATTTTGAAATAGCTGGAGTAGCAAATATTCAAGTTGCTTACTGGGTTGAAGCTAATTGCGATTTTGACCAACTTATTTTGGAATTTTATAAACCAGATGATGGACAAGCTGGGTGGGTACATGTGAGTTACAATGAAAAAAGTGCAAACAGAAAACAAGTTTTAACTTTTGATGGGAAGTCTTATTCCAATGGACTGCCTGAAATGAAATGGAAGAAAGGAGAAGTTGTAGAATAATATGTTTTTGAAAGGACTGGAATTTTTGAACAATTTATTTAAAAATTTAATTATGCCAAAAAGCAAATATACAAAACTGAAAAAGAAATCAGGACGATCTGGAAAAGGAAAGTCTTACACTTATAAGAAGAAACGATCTAAAAGGTAGTACAACTATTGCAATATTAATCAATAAGTTGTATTAATTCTTATGTCTTATAAGAGAATACTTGTGATAAGTGATATGCACTTACCTTATCAACACAAGGACGCAATACAATTTTTAAAAGAAATAAAAAAAGAATTTAAACCTGACTTTGTTGTTAATATTGGCGACTTGTTAGATTTTCACGCAATCAATATGCACACCCACGACCCTGATTTATATTCTGCTGGAATGGAATTAGATCGTTCAAAAGAATACATAAAAGAAATTGAAAGTATTTATCCAGAAGTTACAGAAGTAGATTCAAACCATTCAAGTTTAGTTTATAGACGAGCATTAAAATATGGAATGTCAAAACAATTCTTAAAACCTTATGGGGAATTTCTAGGAACTAGAAAATGGAAGTGGGTTGATGATTTAACTTTAACAATGTCCAATGGACAAAGATGTTTTTTTACTCACGGAAGAAGTGCAGATGTTTTAAAAGTATCTCAAACTATGGGTATGTCAGCAGTACAAGGACACTATCATACAAAGTTCTTAATAAGCTATTGGGCAAATCCTGATAATCTATTCTTTGCTATGAATGTAGGTTGTATGATTAACCAAAAAAGTATGGCTTTTAATTATGCAAAAAATTTTAAAACACGCTTTATTCTTGGTTGCGGAATCATTATAAATGGTGTACCAAGATTACTCCCAATGGTACTCAATGATAAAGGAAAATGGATCAATAAGATAGTATGACAAATAAACCCACAGAAAAGAATAATAAGCTAAAATCTGCCCTTTTAAAGAGCCATAGAGCCACGCAGACAAGTGATTCAGCCTTTTCCGAGCAAGTGGGTGGGGATTGGTATAAGAAACTCAAAATACAACCTTTAGACTATTGTATGGATAATAATTTTAATGCTTGTCAAGCTAAAGTGATTAAATATATATCAAGATATAATCTAAAACATAAAGCAATAAAAGATCAGGTTAAGGATTTAGAAAAAGGAAAACATTGTATAGATATGTTAATAGAAAAAATAAAGGAGAAATAAGATGTGGTTAAGTATTGCATCAAAATTAGTCCCTGGAATTATTAAAACAGGAATGTCAATAGCTTCTAATAGAAGAAGAACAAAAGAGTTAGAATCTGTTGCAGAATTAAAAATGGCTGAACGAATGGCTAATGGGGAAGTTGAATTTAAAAAAGCTGTTATTGAATCACATAAAGGAGATTGGAAAGATGAATTTTGCCTTATTCTTATTTCTATTCCTTTATTGTTGCTCGCTTGGTCGGTGTTCAGCGAAGACCCTGATATTCAACAGAAGATAGATATTTTTTTTGATAAGTTCTCCAATTTACCTATGTTCTATCAAGCACTTGTAGTGGGAGCATTTTCCACAATATTAGGTATTAAAGGCGTTTCCACATTTAAAAAAAAGTAATACACTTTTAATTTCATTTAAGGTAATAAGAATCTATGAGTGATATAGATGCAGTTATTACAAATTTAGAAATGCAAATAGAATCAAGATATGTTCCTTATGGACATTTTGTTTCATTAAGATTTGTGGATATAAAACCTACTTTCCCGAAAGTAAAAAAAACTCTTGAAGAAATTAAAAAGAATGATGATCTTTTTATTGTTGACTTTAAATATGATTTTAAGGAAATTGATGATAAGACAGATTTGTCTTATTTAGAATTGACAAGGCATTAATATGTGGGGATTTCTCCCCACACACACTATTAATTTTTAGTTAATTTAGAGATGGCTAATTCATTAATAGATTTTTGTTTTAAGGCTTCGCAATAACTATGAGCATTTTTGGCTTCTATTTTACAAACAAGATGCCATTTTTTTCTATTAGAAAGTTCTTTTTTAACTTTCTTATATCGTTCATCGTTAGTTGCTTTCACTTTAGCTTGTGCAACAGATACCGATTCATTGGGGCGGAGGGTATTCTGCTTTTCACTTACTACATAATCAAAAACTTCCTGAACTTGATCTTTGGCTTCATCATAAGCTATCTCTGCATCAATACTTCTTTTATCTAAAGTATCAAGGTAAGCTAGAATATGATTAGGGTCAAAATCTAGTGGACGTTTTTTAATATACATAGGTAATGAATCTTGTTCTGCCATTAGCTATTGTTATTGTCCTCGTATTGTTCTGGAGTAAAATCAGTTGGGTCAGGTGCAGGACTATTATTCCAATCCTTTTCTGACTGTGGCAACTGATCGTCCATTTCATCACGAGGTTGTTGTGGTCTATTAAATTGTGGATTTGTTTTTGTCTTATCGTAATAAGGAAACAATTTCCAACAATTATACTTTATATCCCAAAACCCTTTTAAAACTAGATTTTGGTTATTAAGTTTAACAACTAAAATTAAACCATCTTTTTTGGTTTTAGTGAGTTTAGCTGTTCCACCATTACTATCCTTTGAATTACCATAATTCTTTCTAGGATAGTTATTGTACTGTGCTTTATTATATTGCATCAGATTCTCCTTTGTTATATTTCAACACTTTGCATTTGTTCCATTACATATTTTGCTCCAATGAAAGCATTGAAAAGTTTTTTATTAAGAGGAATCTCCTTAATCTCAATCTCTGCATCTTTTTTAGATAATTTCACTATAAAAGATTTAGAAACTTTTGATCCAGTTTCTTCCTCGTATGCAAACTTATATGCATTTAACTGCAAAAAATAGTCAAATGATATAAAGTTACTTGTCTTAATATCCATTAAAACAAGATTTCCTTTCTTGTCTTTTACAACAAGATCAAGAGTACCAGCATAGTTGTATTTTTTAGAGTATATTTTTTTCTCTAATTCAACTACTTCATACTCTTGTTTATTCCACCAATCTAAAAAAAGATTCCAGCAATTAACTACTGCTTTATCAGATTGTTTTGGAATTTCTTTACCCTTTAGAAAATCCTCAATAAGACCATGAACTACTGTACCAACAAGTCCAGCATCTTCTTTAATCTTATTAGTTTTTTCTTTTGCAGTTTTAAAAATTCTTTCTAAACCTGCACGATCTAAAGGTTCGTTATTATCTAACTTTTCATTAATTAATCTTTTAACCTCATTTAAAGGTGTTGCGACTAACCAATTCACCAAGTTAGGTTTCGGTAATCCTCTGCTACAAATTCCTGTAACAGATTCTACCTTTTGGTCGTTAACATAATACATATGCTTATCTTCATTGTAGCTTAATATTATGTTATTCTTTAATGTGTGTTTTTTCCACATTATTTGCTCCTCTCTCGTTAAATGACTTCAAATAATCTAAAATATCACGGATTGGTTCTTCATCTCCATAATATTTAATTAATGGTAAGACTTTTGAAGCCTTTGTATTGATACCTCTCTCCAGTTGATATAATTCAATTTCTCCAGAGGGAAAGTATTTTTTATTATCCTGAACAACTTTCTCAGCTGTCCAGTTCTTATTTGAAAGCCTAATTCTTTTTAGGCTTTGTCCTATGATCCGATCTATTAGTTCAGGACTTTGATTATTTAAAAATTCAACCAACATTCCTTTACATAATAGATCAGATTTTCTCAGTTTATCCATTATCTCTTACCTTTCTATTCAATTAATTCAGAACTGAATGTCCACGATTAACTAAACACTTTTTATAAATGGATTCGTGTTGTGTTTCAGCAGTAGGACTTTCTACCCAAAAGATAATTGAGCCTATGAAAGAACTATTTGAATCAGCAACCATTTTACAATGCTGAATATCATTAGTTATTTCTTTAGCTTTATCTTCATTGAAAGTACCACTACGACCAGCAGTATCTATAACAGGGTTATAGGCGCAGTTAGTCAGAAGAAACATTAGTAGTATTAGTTTTTTCATCTTTCTTCCTTTCTAGTTTGTACTCTTTTTTATTTTTAGCGTTACTATTAATAACTCTAAAATGTTCATCAATGTATCTATCGTGCAAGTGAGTACCTTGCCTTGCCATTTTTCTATTCATAGCATTGACGCGTTTATCTTGCCAAGTTGTCATTTGTCCACCTTCTTAATAGAATATTTTATTAAGCTAGTTTTAGGATCAAATTCCAATTTATTACAACTTGACACTACTATAAAAATAATAACTATAGCAAACAACCACATTATTTTTTCTTTAATGTTTTCTCGCCAAGCTACATTTTTACATTTCTCACAATCATAACTGTGTTCTAAAAAACCATTACGATTGCTAAAGTAAGTATGCTTCATAACATCTCCTTTTTTTACTGGGCAGATATATTATAGTGTCTTGTCCGATATACAACACTCGTGTCTATCACTATTACTTGCAACTACACATTGGTTCATTTGCAACCCAGTATATATTTAGCTGACTCATCAGTATTTAGGAACAACCCTAAATAGACAAGGGGAATTAAATCCCCTTGTTTCGTCTAACCACCAAAAGTTGGTTGTTTATTTTTTTCATTTTTTAAACGATAAGTTAGAATCCTATCATTTTCGTGCTTGATACCAGTTTTAATATCTTCTAAACTTTCAACAATAGCTGTTAATTGTTCTTCAAGATATTTTGCTGAACCTAAAGTATTAGCTTCAACATCTTCTTTACTGGGTATCAAATCTTTTATTCTTTTGATTTGATTTCCAAGACCACGTTCCTCTACTAATAAATATTGCGGTTTAAACATACTACCTCAACCTAGCAACATTAGGATTATGGGTAAAAATAATTAAGCCACCAAGTTCTTGTAAGAACCTTGCTCTATCATCTGACCTATCATCACTATTAGCCACATTAGTAATTGCATTAGCAAAGTCGTATTTGCTAGTTGTAAAAGTTTCTCCAACATAATGCTCTAACCTTTCAAAGATTTCTTTTCTTTCATAATCAGTTATGCCATGTTTTTTGGTAACTTCTACAATTTTATGAGAAGTAATTTTCTCATTTGTAGCATCTTTTAGCTTTTGTAAGTTCTCTTGAAAAACTTCAGGATTACTTACAAGTTCTATTTGCTTTTGCATTTTATCAATAATTGAAACCCATTGAGTATCTTTCTCTGGATCAATTACGATTTTACCAACGTGCCTTGTAAAGAAACGATTTAAGTATCTTGGTGCAACCATTCCATTAGTACAAACCAATCTATAAATAAATGGTTGTATTAATAAACCACCATTACCAATTTCAGAATTAGTAATAGTTATTCCACCTTGAACTATATCGTCCTTCTGAACCTCGCCTTCTAATTTGGGTAAAGTTGCAGTAACATTTAATCTATCCCCATCATAATGAGAATATTTAAACTCTGCTCCTAAATCCATAATTTTATTTAAGGCTGGATTCAAAACGTGATGTGCATCTATCATCTTATAACGATTAGATAATACTGCTCTCACATTTTTTGACTTATCAAAGTTTTCGTAAGTTCTTAACATTAGATCTCTCTCTTTGTTATGATCAATCCAAAAATTAAGATTTTCAGCAACTAGACTTTGACTCACAGGCAAACATTTATTAATATAAAGTGTGCCTATTTCTAACCGACCACATAATTGATTTAAAGAGTGATCTGTTAATTGAAGTGCTTCGTCATTTCCCAAAACTTGTACTGCTGGAAAAGTTCTAACACTTTCTTTTACTCTTAATGCTTTTAAATTAACAACGAAGTCTTTTTTATAATTTGCATCGTCATTAACTTTTTGAAGCATCTCTTTTATATCATGACCTTTTTTCATGATTTTCCTCCTAGTTATAATTAATGGGACTGCCATCATCAGTATCTATTCATCACAATAGATAGACTAGCGAATAATAACTCGCTAGTTTCGGCTTTAGTATATTCAATTAGGTTATATTCACTTGCAAAGTAATTACAGTACCACCTTCTTGACCTTTATAATGATACTCAAATTTTGAATCATACTTATTTAAGAATTCATCAAGTTTTGTTAAAAATGTTTCTAACTCTACTACTCCACCTTGATTTTTTTTCTCACTCATATTTTCCTCATTAATTTCTGTATAAAGTTTTTTGTAAATATTCCAATCTGTCTTTATCAGGAACAGGTACAAAATCTTCTTTTTTCATTATTCTTGAATTCAAATAATGTTTATTATTTAAATCAACAAAAATAAAACCCTCTCCAGAATCTTCAATGGTATTATCAGGAGTACAAGTTTCACAAGCTACTTCTGAATCTGAACCATCACTTGGGTCAATCAGGTAAAACTTTTTCATTACTGTGCCTGCTCCTGAACAATCTGGACACACAATACATTTATATTGTTTTGTTTTGGACATTTTATTATCCTCTTTCTAGTTTGGTCAAATTAGATTATCACCAATGTGAGTCTTCACTAACTTGACCCCTTTATTAAATGGGACTGCCATCTTCAGTTATTATCCATCACGATAATAAGACTAGCGAAGATTAACTCCGCTAGTTTCGGCTTTATTTAATAAAATTATATTTAAAAGTAATACCATTATAATTTAAACCAAATTGAGTTTTCCAACCCAAATGTTTTAAAGTAATTTTAAAAGATTTAGTTAATGTAATATTTTCAAATCCATACTTTTTAAAAGTATCTTGAAAAATTTTTACATATTCATCAAAATCTTCATATTCTTTTTCGTCATTCCATCTTGATTTTAGATAATATAAATTTTTAGCATTATCATCTAAACATTTATCAATATTTTTTCTTATAATATTGAGTTTTGCCTTTTTATCTTCTGGCAATTTATTTAACCAATCATTAAACGACATATTTTCCTCTTTCTAGTTTATTTGATAGGACTGCCATCATCAGTAATTATCAATCCACGATAATTAGACTAGCGAGTTATGATTCGCTAGTTTCGGCTAATTTATTTAGGTTTTACTATTCCATCAAAATTTCTGTTATACATTTCTGTATGAACAAACTTTTGAACTTTTTCAATTAAAGGTCTTTTTTCAACTCTTGATAATGTATTTGCTAAATGTAAATTACTATTCAATCTTTTTAATTTACTATCATCTAATTTAGTAACATATTCAGGAGTTACTGTTTTTAACATTTCTTTAAGTGTCATTTTTTCCTTTTCTAGTTTTTCGTATTAGTGTGAACACGATTAACACTAGCGAACTCATCAGTATAACTTGCTAAAGGTTATAGAAACTAGAAGGACTTTTTAACAAGCTAAGAAATTAATCAAAGCCTTGTCCCTTACCAGATGAAGAGGGGAGTTTAGTTAAGGAATTTATCCTATATGGATAAGTTTTCTACCTACCTAAATAACTAAAGATTTACCAATTTGGACTTGAATAAATCTTCCTAAAACCAATTTTATAGTTCTAGTATAAAAACGAGTTGACTGCTTAATCAAGACTTCATCTAAAAAAACTCTGATAGATTTCTCTACCTTTTTTAAATATATTTTTATATATAACATAGGCAAATTGGTATCATTTTGGGTATTGTTGTAAATAACTAATAAACCTTATAAAACAATGCTTTTTAGCTAAAACCTTGTAAATCAATAGAAATCAAGCCTTTTCTATAAAAACAAGCAAATTATATGAATTATAAGATTAAACTTTAGGTAGATTAATTATAAATAGACAAATATGAATAAATTGGTTAATAACAAAATTGAGATACTTTTTTTTCTTCTACGAATCATAAAGTCATCTCCCTTTCTAGTTAAAAATGTGTGGCGAGTTCAACCAATTTCTCGCCACGCAGAAACAATCAACACAGGAGTAATACAATGACAACTACATTAAGTAGTTTTAATCTTTCTGTTGGTCAAAAAATTAGACAGAAAAGGTTAGAACATAAATTAACACAAGGACAACTAGCTGATAAATGCGGAATTACTTTTCAGCAAATTCAAAAATATGAAAAAGGAACTAATGGGTGTTCTGCTTTTAGAATAAAAGAAATAGCAGATCATTTAAAAGTTAATGTAATTTATTTTTTTGAATATCCAGTAGAACAAGAGGAGGAGGAAAATGATTAAAGTTAAACCAATGACTATGAATAAGTATAGAAAACTTATTATTAAAGGTAAAAAGAAACGATTCACGAAACCTAAATTTAGGAAAACTAAATGGAGTTTTAATTAATATGATTAAAGTACAAGTAGATAAAGTTTGGCTTGGTAAAGTAAGTGTAAGAGATTATATTTATAAAAAAGCATTAAGAAAAAAAGATTCTCTAGGCATAATTCATGGAAAAGAATTTATGATTATTCCTTATGGTCAATTAAAGAAAGCTAGAGAATATACCGACCAAAACTTCCAATCTAAATTTAATTCTAAAACATATCGTTTAATAGATTTTAATTGGAAGCCATACAAAGAACCAGATCCAAATCAAGAAAGGTTAATATAATGGTACATATAGATAAGTATAAAATTTATTCCTATGGCAAATCTTGGAATAAAAATAAAGAAGCAAAAACAGAAACAATACAAAAAATGTTAACTTCTGAAGAATGTATTTCAGGAAAACAATTTTTACAATTATTATCTGATTTAGATGATGCTTGGCATACTGGCGAATCAAAAATTTTAGAAATTGATGTTACATTTAAAGGAGTAGAATAATGGACGACCATTTAGATATTCCTAAAACTGATGAAACTCAACAACCGACACCAGAAGAACATTATTTTTCTCGTTCTAAAAATCAATGGCTTTTAGTTTCGGATATGTCAGATATGCATGTTCGCAGAGCATTTAAAAGATTGTTGCGTATGATTAGATTAGGACAATTAGTTGAAATAGATGAAGCACCTAAAAAAAATATTAATACTGAAACTCTTAAAAAAGAAGTTGATTGTATTCAAATTCATTGTAGAAAAATTTTAGGTATGCTAGATGATAATTAGTTTTCATCATTTTAAACTTGAAAAAGAATTAAATTATCAAAACACTTTAGGTAAAGAGGAAGAATTATTAAAAGAATATGAGGAATATCTTAATACTATGAATAAATCAGATAAAAAAAGATTTGACCAATTAAAGCAATTAGGGTGTGTAGCTTGTGCTAAATTTGGAAGAATTAGAGAACCAGTTATTCATCATATTAGAAAACATACTGGAATTTCTAGGCGACCAGATCATCAAGATACAATTCCTTTATGTCCAGAACATCATAATATGGGAAATGAATCTATACATCACAATAAAAAGTTGTTTGAAGAAAAGTTTGGAACTGAAAAACAGCTTTTAATAACAACAAACCTAAAAATAAACCAATTAGAAAGGAGTTATTTATTTTATGGAAAAGGAGACAAATAAGTTTCACGCATTACAGTTATTTACTGATACTTTTGCGGCTGAAACAGTACACTTAACAAACGAGCAAATAGGAATCTATATTAGATTATTATGTTTTGCTTGGACTAAAAATGCTAAAATGTTCACTAATGATTCAGCTTATAGGATATGTCAATGTATTGATGATAAATGTAAAAGAAAAGTTGATGAAGTCTTAATAGAATTTTTTAAAAAAAATGGTATATCAGGAAATACAACTTATTGGCTTCATAAAAGATTAACAGCAGAACACGAGTATTTAACAGCAAAATACAAGAAAAGGTCAGAAGCTGGTAAAAAAGGCGCGAGTATTAGACATTATGCTAATGGCAAAACCTTAACTCCTATACCTAGTCCTAGTCCTATACCTAAAGGTAATATATATAGCTTATCTTTTGCAAAGCTTTGGGATAGTTTAAATATCAAACGAGGCTCAAAATTTCGTGCTTTTAAAGAATTTAATAAAATAGATGGTAGTATTGGATTATCTATTGAAGATTTAATTAAAATTTATAATAAACAACAATCAGGAGTAGAGGACAAATTTGTGCCACATTTCAGCACTTGGTTATCTCAACGCAGATGGGAAATTGAGGAAAAAGATCAAAAACATTCAGAAAGTCCTGCCACATTAAGAACAAAAATGGAAAAAATAGGGTACGCATTTAGGCATAGTGAAGATAGATTTGATTTTTTTAAAAAAGATGGTCAAGAATATAAGATTGATAGATACGACAAAGATCATATTATCCATAAAGTTGAATGAAAACAATTAGTGCATTTTTAAGAATCTTCAAATATGCCAGAAAAAGAATTATAGCTTTATCAATAGCAAATCGTAAATTAAAAGCACAAGTTAAAATATTACAATCAGTAATTGAGTCAGAAGTAGAAACAAAACATTAGTAATATTTCAATTATTAAGGTATTAACTAAATAATTGATTATGAAAATTGAAGAAATTGATATTAGTTTAATCAAGCCTTACAAAAACAATCCAAGAGAAATATCTAAAGAAGCAGTAGATAAAGTTAAAAAAAGCATTAAAGAATTTGGCAACAATCAGCCTATTGTTGTGGATCAAGATAATATTATTGTAGTAGGTCACACAAGATACAAAGCATTAAAAGGTTTAAATAAAACTAAAGCTTTTGTGATTAAGAGAGATTTTGAAAAGGGTAAAGCTATGGCTTATCGGATTATGGATAATAGGTCAGGACAGGAAACTACTTGGGATAATAAGCTATTAGTATCTGAATTAAATATTCTTAAAGATAATAATTTAGACTTAGATTTAACTGGATTTGATTTTAAAGAATTAGACGATTTATTAAAAGAAACCGAAGATTCTATTAAAGGATTAACTGATGAAGATTTAGTTCCAGCTATTCCTGAAGAACCTATTACTAAAAAAGGGGATTTGTGGCAATTAGGTAATCATAGACTATTATGTGGAGATTCTACTAATGAAGATGATTATAAAAAACTAATGAATGGTGCTAAAGCTGATATGGTGTTTACCGATCCGCCTTATGGATTAAATTATAAATATAATTCTTATATAGATGTAGAGGGACACGAATATCTTGAATTTTGCGATAAATGGTTTCCTTTATTACAAAAACATACTGATTTCATCTTTCTAACTGCTGGTTGGAAGTATAATGATTATTGGATTAAGAAAAAACCAACAGATATGTTTTATTGGATAGCCAGAAACAAAAACTCTGGTGGAAAACTATCGTATTTTAGAAAAGTTGAGCCAATCTTCTTATTTGGTAAGCCTAAAAATAAATATGACTGTGATTTCTTTGATTTTAATAATGAATATAAGACAGCTGACGGATCAGAAAAACACGCTTGTCCTAAGCCTGTTAAATTTGTTACAGAAGCTACAAAGATTATAGGTAACCAAAAAATCGTTCTTGATGTGTTCTTAGGTTCAGGTACCACAATTATTGCGTGTGAAAAAAACAATAATATGTGCTATGGTATAGAATTAGACCCAATTTATTGTGATGTCATAATAAAAAGATGGGAAAATTATACTGGACAAAAAGCAGTAAAACTTTAAATAATAGTAAAAGTAAAAAAGGACATAATGGCAAGACCACTTAAAAAAGTAGATACACAAGCTATAACAAAATTAGCACAATTACATTGCACTTTTGAAGAAATTGCAGAGTTTTGTGATGTTTCAACAAAGACTTTACAACGCAATTATGTCCACCTTATAAAAAAGGGTCGTGAGATGGGCAGAATAAGTTTAAGACGAGCACAATTTGAAAAGGCTTTATCAGGCAATGTAGTAATGCAAATATGGTTAGGTAAACAACATTTAGACCAAAAAGATAAAATAGAACAAACTACATACAACGAGCCTTTGCCACTTATAATTGAGGGAACTTCAACTACCCTTAATGGTAAATCAAATGGCACGAAAAGGTAATATTTTTGGAAAGACTGTTGAATATGTTAAAAAGTTCAATGGCACAAGTATAGGACGCAGACCTAAAACTTCTTCAATGAATAAAAATAGACGCAGACAATTAGGTAAAAAACCTTATTATAGAGGACAAGGAAGATGAAGCGATCTAACTTTTATCCTAATGGCGAGTTTATTCCTTATCAAATGCCACCAGATTTTAGAAAAGCTTTAGGCAAAGAAGCTTGTGGTAATTGTGGTATGTATTCAAACAGAAGATCATTTTGCGGTGTTTATAGAACAAAAGGTGTTAAAGATAATTTTGTTTGTAATAAATGGCGACCTAGATTTTTTAAAAGGTAATTTATTGTGAAAAGTATAGTAGTCATTTTACTTCTTGCTACCAATGGCATTGATATTCACAAGGTAAGACTCAAATATACTGATAATAATTGCGAACAAGTTGCTGAATCTTGGGTAGATGTCAATATGAAATACTATGATGAACGAAATGGTAATCCTAAATATCAAGGTTGGTACACAAAAAGAGGTAAATTATTGTTAGGTTGGATTTGTGGTGGTAAAAAATAAATTAATCTGATAATAGAATAAATATGAATGAGAAATTAATTACTGCTTTATTAGCAATATTATTAGCATTAGGTGGCTGGACACTTTCTAGGACTTTTTCACTTTCAACAGATATGGTGCTGATTAAAGAAAAGGTATCATCATTAGAGGAAAAAATTGATGGAAAGTTTAAAAAGAAAAAGAAAAAGAAGAAAGATAAATAAAGCTTATGCTTGGTTTCTCAAAAAAAGAAGATGGTATAGAAAAAGAAGATGAATTATTTACTATGGATAGTTATGTGTAGCTTTTTATTAGTGGCTTGTGAAAATACAAGACAATCAATAGGTATTACAACAAATCCATTAAGTACAAAAATGGAAGAAAAAACTAAATTACAATGGAAGATAACATTTGGGAAAATAAGACCAAAGGAAGATATAGATGAAGATTAATGAATCCACAACATTAGCAATGCCTATCAGGAATTTAATTTCCATAATTGCGGCAGTAGGACTTGGAGTATGGGCATATTTTGGAATTATAGAAAGACTTAATACATTAGAAACAGATAACCATTTAATTAAAAAGGATTTAGAGGGTGCGGTAGAGTTTTCTATTAAGTGGCCACGAGGAGAATTAGGAAGTTTACCCGCAGATTCTGAGCAATTTCTTTTAATCGAGAGCCTGCTAACCGATGTCGAGGATATTCAGTCAGAAATAAAAGAATCAAGACATAATGCTACTAATATTTCTAGGTTACAAAAAGATGTTGAACGCATTATTAATGATATTGAAAAAATAAAAGATAAAGTGAGGAAAAATGGAAACAGTCATTAAAGGAGTTAAATAATGGAAACTTTAGTATCAGGGGTAATCGTGCTTTGTATGTTCTACCAAGGAGGTATTATTGAGCATACTTATATACAAGATCAAAAAATGAGTTCCTGTCTTAAAGCAAAGCGTCAGGTTGAGAGAAGTGTTAATCCTCAAAATGTTCGTATGGCTTGTGGAGAGGTTGATGCTATTATTGAGAAAGATGAATATAGCGATAAAATGAGAGTTATTAAAATCATAAAAGATAAATACGATTCAACAGGCTACACAAAATAATGACTTGTAAAACACATAAAGATTTAGAAGATACTATTGCCAAGCAAAACGATAAGATATATCAGCTTGAAAAAGATAAGGATTTATTAAATGATGAAATACAAGCAATAAATTTATTAGAGCAAAGTCATAAAGAATTAAATGGTAAATTAAGAGTAGAGATAGATCAATTAAAATTAGATAAAATTCAGGCAGTAGAAGATGCTAAAAAAGAAGCTGATGAACTTATGATAAATAAGATAAATAAATATCAAAAAGAAATTAAACAATTAAAAAAGGAAGCAAAGGATAATTTATTATATCCGTAATTATGTCCAAAACAGCGAGTTATAATTATGATAGATTGGTTTTTAAATTTTGTGGAAAAATTTTCACGAAGAATAAATTTATGGGCTTGGCACATTCAAGTTCACAGGAAATATTACAAGCACAGGAACAATGCTAGATGAAATATATTCTTATTGTTCAAGTTTGCTCCGTTTTACACGGCTATTGTTATCCACCATTATCAGACAGGGTTATATTTGATTCTTGGTCTAGTTGTGTCATAGCTGGTTCTGAAAAGGTTATTCAGTTAGTTAATAAAGATGTTGATGTATGGGAAAAAGAAAAACTTATGGTAAAGTATTGGTGTAATGAAAAACCAGAGCCAAAAAATAACACTTACGAATCCCCAGCATAAAGTTAGTCAATCCAAAAAAAGATTTAGAGTATTAGTTTCAGGAAGAAGATTTGGTAAAACCTATCTTTGTATCACAGAAATGATGAAGTATGCAACACAGGTCAAGAAGAATATCTGGTATGTTGCTCCTACCTTTAAGATGGCTAGAGAAATTGTCTGGTCTAAATTAAAACAAATGCTTTCAGATTTTAATTGGATAGATGAAATTAATGAAACAAACTTATCTATTAAGATTAAAAAAACAGGTAGTATGATTTCATTAAAGGGTTGTGATAATTATGATTCATTAAGAGGTGTAGGTTTAGACTTTTTAATATTAGATGAATTTGCAGATATAGATGAAAAGGCTTGGACAGAAGTTTTAAGAGCATCAATTTCAGATACAGTTGGAGATGTACTGATGTGTGGTTCTCCCAAAGGTTATGGTAATTGGTCTTATCGTATGTATGAAAAAGGAAAGCAAGAGCCTGAATGGGAGAGTTTTCAATTTACTACATTACAAGGTGGTATGGTTTCTAAAGAAGAAATAGAACAAGCTAAACAAGATATTGATATAAGAACTTTTAGACAAGAGTTTGAGGGAACCTTTGAGAATTATGCTGGTGCTGTTTATTATAATTTTCATGCAGTTGATAATGTTGAAAAGCGAGAGATAGATTGGTCAAAACCTTTACATATTGGTTTAGATTTCAACGTTGATCCAATGAGTGCTTGTGTTGCACAAATAGAAAAGGATTGCATTTATTTTGTAGATGAAATAATTATCTATTCAAGCAATACTGATGAAATGGTACAAGAAATTAGAGATAGATATGGAAGCAAACAAAGAATTTTTATTTATCCTGACCCAGCTTGTCGGCAAAGGAAAACTTCTGCTGGTGGAAGAACTGATTTAACAATATTACAAAATGCTGGTTTTAACGTGAAGTGTAAAGTTAAACATAGTCCCATACGAGATAGAGTGAATGCAGTTAATTCAAGATTAAAGTCTGCAACTGGAAAACGTCACATTTTTGTATCGCCATCTTGCAAAACTATGATAAAAGGGTTACAACGACAAATATACAAGGAAAATACAAATATTCCAGATAAGGAAGAGGGCTACGACCATATGAATGATGCAATCGGATATTTAATTGAAATAGTTAAACCGCTAGTTACAACTCATATTGATTTTACACCAAGAAGATGGAATATAAGACAGAGATAAAATGGCATATACACGAGATCAAATATTAGAAACACACAAAGATTTTCAAGAAAATATAAATCACTGGGAGTTTTATATTCGTTCTTTTAATGGTGGATTTGATTGGCAAGTAGGTCAATACCTTAATCGTTATAATTTAGAACTTGACAACGAATATAATCAAAGACTTTTAAATACTCCTTGTGATAATCATTGTAAAAATATTATTCAAATCTATTCATCATTTTTATTCAGAGTAAAAGCGAGTAGAGATTTTGGTAATATGTCAGAAGAAGCTAGTTTAGAAACATTCTTAAAAGACACTGACCTAGAGGGAAATGGATTACAAAGTGTTATGAAACAAGCACAAACTTATTCCTCTATTTATGGACATTGTGTTTTAATATTAGATAAACCAAAGATACAAACCAATACAAAGGCAGAAGAACTCAATCAAGAAATAAGACCTTATTTATCTATCGTCACACCTGAAAATGTATTTGATTGGAATTATAAAAGACTTCCAAATGGAAAATATATTTTAGATTATTTAAAAGTACGAGAAGAAGTAGATAGAGATGGTGGAATGTATTTTAGATGTTGGCACGAAGATGTTGTTGATACAGTTTATTTAAAAGATGACAGAACAGAGCCAGTTGTGATAGATACTGCCAAGAATCAGATTGGCAAAATACCAGCAGTTATTTTATACAATTCCAAATCACACAAGAGGGGGATTGGTCAATCTGACTTAACGGATATTTCTAGTTTGCAAAAATCAATTTATAATGAGTTTTCAGAAATAGAACAATTAATCAGATTAACAAACCACCCATCATTAGTAAAAACTCCAGGTGTAAATGCTTCCGCTGGTGCTGGTGCAATCATAGAAATGCCAGATGAAATGGAGCCTAATTTAAAACCATATTTATTACAACCATCAGGACAAAATTTAGATGCGATTATGAACTCAATTACAAAAAAAGTTGATGCCATAAATAGAATAGCACATACAGGAGCAATCAGAACAACTAAAACACAAGTATCATCAGGTATAGCTTTACAAACAGAATTTGAATTACTTAATGCAAGACTTTCAGAAAAAGCAGACAATCTACAATTAGCAGAAGAACAATTATTTAGATTATATGCACTTTATCAAAATACAAAATTTGATGGAGAAATAGATTATCCAGATTCATTTAACATAAGAGATTATGCTTCTGATTTAGCTTTCTTTCAACAAGCCAAAGCAATTAATGTTCCATCTTCAACTTTGAATAAAGAAATAGATAAAGAAATTGCTAGAGCAGTTGTAGATGATGATAATAAACTAACAGATATATTTGACGAGATTGATGCTAATAAAGAAATAGGTCAATTCACACAGGAAGAACCTCAACAGGAAGATGAAGAAGTTGAGGAAGAAGAAATTTAATGAATGTCAGATATTATACAAGACCTTGCAGATTATAGAATTAGGCAAATACAAATTGCTGAATCAAAATATTACGAATCCTTAATAAAATCTTTAGATAAAATTGAAAGACAAATAGCAAGTCTGGCAAGTAAATCATTACCAGTAAATAATGTAGGAAAGCTATTTGATTTAAAAATTGCAGTAGCCATGCAACCTAAAATTAGAGCCATTTTAGAAAAGGAATATTTAGCTTGGTCAGATACAGTGGTAAGACAAGGATTTAACAAACAAGCTAAAAGAGTTGAAAAAGCATTTAAGAAATTAAAAATATCAAAGAAATTTAAAACATTAACCAAATCTAATTTAGCTTTAATTAGCAATTTAAAAAGACAAACCTTTACACAATTTAAAGATGTATCAAATACCTTTACTAGAAAATTAACAGAAAAAGTTTATCAAGCTACATTAACAGGAGCAGAATTTGTAGAACTAGAAAAGGATTTAAGACAAACTATTAATGGAATGTATGCAAGAGCAGATGATAAAGAACTTAATAAATTAGTATCAAGAGTTAAAAGAGATGAAGTGAAAATTAGGAAAATAGATAAGAGAACTGTTGCTGGAAGAAAATTAAGAAAGAAATTAGATAAGAATATTCAAATATTGCAGACTAAATTTGCGGCAGATAGAACAGGCGAAAATATGAAACGATATGCTGGTACTATTTTGAATGATTCTATTAGAGAATTTGATGCACAACTTAACCTTGCAAAGTCAAGCGAAGCTGGTCTTAAATGGCTTAAATATCAAGGTGGAATTATACCTACTTCTAGAGACCATTGCAGAAATATGGTATCTGGGGTATATAATAAACGAAGAAATGGACTATTCACAATTGATGAGGTCAAACAAATTTGGCGAAGAAGTTGGACAGGAAAAAAAGCTGGAAATCCATTAATCGTCAGAGGTGGTTATAATTGTCGGCATCAATGGTCTTATGTTAATGCCAGTTGGTATGACGCAAAAGGCAAACTTAAACAATAAAGGAGAACAATGTCTGAAGAACAAAAAAAGGAAGTTGCACCTGAAAAGCAACAAAGTGAAGAAGTAAAAGTAGAAGCACCCAAGCAACAAACTTTTACACAAGAACAGCTTGATAATATTATTAAAGCTAGACTTGAATCTGAAAAAAATAAACACAATAAACATTTAGAAGAAATCAAGCAGAAAGAAGCAGATGCTTTAAAAGAAAAAGAAGTTAAAGAAGCTAAATCTAAAGCTGAACTTGAAAAGCTAATGCAACAAAGAATAGCTGAAAAAGATACAGAAATTCTGAAATATAAATCTGAAATTAAGAAAGAACGTATTGATAATTCAGTATTATCTGTTGCTTCTAAAATGAATGCTATTAATCCTCAACAAGTGGTGGATTTATTAAAATCTGAAATAAAACTTACTGATGATAATCGTATAGAAATACTTGATAATAATTCAAATATTAGGTATAACCCAAAAGGAGAACTCCTTACGATTGAACAAAGAGTAAAAGAGTTTTTAGATGCTAACCCACATTTCTCGCAAGGGTCAAAGTCTGGTACAGGGAGCCAGAGTAGTGTCGGTGGTCAAACTGTAAAACCTTTTAATATTCAGGATTTAGATATGAGTAAGCCAGAGGATCGTGCTAAATATGCAGAGTATCGCAAAGAACGAGATTCAAAACCTACTCAAATTAATTTAAACAATAAATAATAAGGACAAATAACAATGGCAAACGAAAGCACAAGTTCTACACTATCGGAACTATACACAGAGATAGTAGCTGAAGCATTGTTCGTAGCAAGTGAAAGATCAGTAATGAGACCACTTGTAAAAAATTATGCTATTAGCGGTGGTGGAAAGTCAGTTGAAGTTCCTGTCTATGCGGCAGTTTCTGCGGCGGCGGTATCGGAAGCATCTGATCTATCTAACACAGCAATCAATCCAACTTCTGTAACTATTACAGCAAGTGAAAATGGGATAATGACTACGTTAACAGATTTAGGAAGAAACGCATCTCCTAGAAATGTTGCGGCAGACATTGGAAGACTATTTGGGGAAGCAATTGCAAAAAAAATAGACACAGACTTAACAGCATTATTTGATGGTTTTTCATCAGTAGTAGGTAGTGCTGGAGCAGAAGTAACTGTGGCTAAAATCTTTGAAGCAGTAGCAACTTTAAGACAAGCGGCAGTACCAATGCCTTTGGCTGGTGTACTGAATCCAAAGGTTGCATACAATGTGAAGAAAAACTTAACTAATACTTTTGTTAATCCAAATCCTAATGACTTAACTAACGAAGCATTAAGAACAGGATATGTTGGAAACATCGCTGGAGTTCAAATGTTTGAAACTTCAAATGTTGATGGAACTTCTGACACAGACAACTGTAAAGGTGGTATTTTCCACAAAGATGCTTTAGGTTTAGCAATGATGCAAGACCTGAAAATTGAAACTCAAAGAGACGCATCTTTAAGAGCAGATGAAATCGTAGCAACAGCAGTTTATGGTGTTGGCGAATTACACGACTCTTATGGTGTAGAATTACTTGGAGAATCAGTAATCAACTAATAACACTTTTCTATGGCGGAGCAATCCGCCATAGGATATAAATAAAACAGGAGAACATATATGGAAGAAATGGTAAGTTTAAAAAAAGGCAGTAAAATTATTAAAAGAGCAAAAGCCAATTATGAAGCAAACGAATCACATTGGAAAGTTAGAGGTTTCAGTTTAGTAAAAGAAAATGCTAAAACCAATATTGCAAAAACAGAAAATATTGTTAAACTAAAACCTAAAACAACTAAAAAGAAAAAGGGTAAAAAATAATGGATAAAATAAATGAATATATACAACTTGCAAAAGATAATCCTAAAGTAACAATGGGGATTATAATTGTTGTAGTTGTTTTAATAGCTTTGGTGGGTTGATATGACTAACTTTACTGGTGCAAATGTTATGAATGCTGGAGATGCATCTAATTATCAAGCGGACATCTATACTTTTGGTTTATCATCAACTTCATCAGAAGTAGCATTTTTTATAACTCAAACCACAAATGATATTTTAAGAGAATTAAGAATTAAGTGGTGGCCAGCATATAAAAGCAATATTTATACAGACATCACAGTTTTAAATACTGCTGAAATGGTTAATACAAAAGTTAATTTAGATCAGTTCACAAGAGCTGGTGTATATTTATTTTTATCAAGATATTTATTACCTACATTAACTAAATTTAGACCAGAAGCAGATAAAGATCGTTTTGAAAGAATGATTGAGTTTTATTCTTCTGCTTATGTAAAAGAATTTCAGTCTGTTTTAGAAGATGGTGTAGAATATGATAGTGATGCTGGTGGAACTATTGTATCAAGTGAAAGAGAATCTTTACATTCATATAGACGATTAACTAGATAATGATTGCTGGTAGAATTACATCTAACTTACCTTTAGTTAGAAAGCGATTTAATAAATTTTTTAAGAAATTTCCTAGAATAACAAAAATAGGATTAGAATTAGCTGGATTACAATTAAGAGAAATTATTTTAGATAAAACTTCAAAAGGAAAAGATATTCACAATCGTAGGTTTCCAGCATATAGTGAGGGATATAGCAAAGCTAAAGGTAAAACGACAGTTGATCTATATGATAAAGGCAATATGTTGCAAAACTTTACATCAAAGGTTGCAAACAAAAATAAAGTTCAATTATTTTTTAGAAGTAAAAAAGAAGCTGACAAAGCAAAGTGGCATCATTATGGCGAGGGAAGATTACCTAAAAGATCATTTTTTGGCTATAATAAAAAGACAGAAGTTGCTATAAGAAAAGAGTTTGAAAAATTTATGAAAAGACAAATTAAAGGTTTAAAACTATGAGTAAAAGAGAAGATATTGCAAGTCATATAGTTTCCACTATTGAGGGCATATCCAGTCCATCAATTAAAAAAGTTACAAGACAACCTTTTAATTTAGAGGAATTATCACAAGCACAATATCCAGCAGTATTAGTTCAAACACAAGAAGAAACAAAAGAAGATCAAGAAGTAGGAAGTGGTGCTAAAACTAGAATTTGTAATTTAGAATTTTTAATTACAGGATATACAAAGGGAACTGAGGATAATATAGATACTGCTAGAAATAATTTGGCAAGTGCTATTGAAACAGAACTTGAATCTGATATAACACGAAACAACAAAGCATTAGATACCGAAGTTATTTCTTTAGAAACTGATGCTGGAACTCTATTTCCGTATGGTGCTATCAGTATGGTTGTAAGGGTTATTTATGAACACGAAAGTGCAACTCCATAGGATTATAAATGGCAGAAAGAAATTTAAAAAATATAGAATTAAAGCTGGACAAAATTGATGAAATAATCCAAGAAATTAAAGAACTCGTTGGAAATCATACTGAATATTGTGATATGGAAGATACTGATGATGGCATACCAATATTTGAAGAAGAACTTGACGAAGAAGAAGATAAAAGGTAAAAGGATTTATTATGGCTAAAGATATTAAATTATATAAAGATGGGCATGAAGTTATAATTAACGAAACTCAACTTGAAAATTTTATAGCACTTGGTTATAAGCAAGAACAAGACAAACAAGTAAAAATAAAAAAGGAAAATAACAAATGGCAACACATCACGGAAAAGAAGGAGTCGTAACTGCTGGTGGATCTGGTGTTGGGGAATTAACAGGGTTCACTTTAGAAACTACTGCAGATGTTGTAGAAGATACAGCTTTAACAGATGCAACTAAATCATTTGTTGCTGGAAGAACATCATTTTCAGGAACTTTAGAAATGAGTTATGATGAAACTGATTCTCCACAACAAACATTAACAGTAGGAAGTTCTATATCTTTTGTTTTATTACCAGAGGGAAATAGTTCAGGAGATGAAAAATTTACAGGAACAGGAATTATAACTGGAATGTCAGTTAATAACTCTATGGATGCAATCATTTCAAGATCAGTTACTTTTCAAGGTACAGGAGCATTGACAAGAGCAACTGTATAATAATAATCATTTTATATGAAATTGATTGACAGAGCAAAATCTCATTTTGAGTCTTTAGGTATTCAATCTATAGAAATTGCAGAATGGAAAGATGAAGCTGGTAATCCAAGTGTCATTTATTGGAATCCTATAACCCTTTCTGAAAAGAATAAGTTATTTAAAAAGTCTGATAATCTTAATGATGTCGGTATTCTTGCTGATATTATTGTTATGAAAGCCATTGATAAAGATGGAAATAAATTATTTACATTAGAAGATAAATTAGCATTAATGCACAAAACTGATTCTGATGTACTTTCCAGAATAGCAACCGCTATGGTTCAAGTTATTACTCCTGACGAAGTAAAAAAAAACTCCGAATAAACCCTGAATTAAAGAATTTACTTATTGTTGCTGATAGGTTAAAAATACCTTTACAGTCTGTTTT
>VTLG01000076.1_pt1 | contig 31505 bp, 33 predicted proteins | sample 4694571 | NCBI WGS metagenome assembly VTLG01 (sample SAMN12604809, study PRJNA352737) | marine metagenome | biome: ENVO:00000447; feature: ENVO:00000209|ENVO:00000569|ENVO:01000036; material: ENVO:00002151; isolation source: viral sequences binned using virsorter ...
GCAGGTTAAATGACACAGCAGCACCACCACAGAAGGGTTCAACCACTTTGTCGAACTCATCAGGTAGTAACTGCTTGATAATGGGTAGCTCTTTAGTCTTGCCACCTTGATACTTAACAAATGGCTTCATGTATTCAAAACATAGATCAATCGAATGACCATACATGTGAAGAACACATAGTATGTCCACATGATCCACATACCCACCTTATTATGGAGTGAACCACGTTTGTATGGATGAACAACACCAGGTGCACTGTCCCATCCATCTTGCATGTATTCTTTAGGATCTATTCTTGCCACGATGATTAGTAATGTAATTACGTGCAGACTGTTCGTTCCTGCACTCTTTGATTATAGCACCATCATGGATAATACACAACTTCGTGTTACTACCCATTACAGGTACAGCATAGTATCCATCGTTAGTGGCAAATCCTTCAGTACTATTCTTGTAGAACCTGGCTATCGCCTTTAGTTCCTTCTCCGTTTCGTTCACAATGCTCATCCCAAGGGTGTTTGTAATTTCTATCTGCAAGCTTATGAATAGTCAGGTGTACATCGTCACCCCAACTGTTCATCCTCCGAATGCCTCCGAAGGACATTTCAAGATCAGAATTGGTCCACCCTAACTCATCTACCATTTCTTTTCTAATGTAGATGTGAAGTTCACCTTCGATAAACTTATAATCGAAGTACTTCTGGATGTCAGGATGGATACCAGGATTAACTGTCATAGTGTTTCAACTATTGTTCGCCGTCATATTTAGAAGGGACAATCTGCTGGTACTGTGGTATTCTGTTCTTTCAACATAAGGAAATCTCCCTTACGTTTGAAACCCCACTTATCATAAATGACAGGGAAATTCTCTGCTTTGTAACGTAATGCTTCAAAACTCTCCTGAGATAGTTCCCAAGCTAAGATCTTACGTACATTAGCAGCATTCCTACACTGACGTGACTTGAAGCGATCCATTTTCCAGCGTCGCTCAGTCTCTTCAAATGTTGGTGGATACTGTTTGTATAATGCCTGTGCATTCACAGTATTATACTTGGCATTGTCATAATGCTGGTAATAGAACTTCTTGGTCATGGGATTAAATTACCCTCCTCATCATACCAGTCATCAGTCACATCTTCAAGTTCTACACCTTTAGGTGCATAAGATGTGTCCCATTCTTGTAATGTTGCCATGGTGTCCCATCGAACTATCTGTATTATACTCCTTATTGATAGTAACCAGGCTCCCACTGTGCCTCTTTATCAACTGACACAAGGTTACCAGACACAACAACCCTTTCATGTAAGCATGTATGTGGTGGCACATAGTGTGGATCATCACCTCCGAACACATATAATTTACCCACCTTAGGTCTTACAACCTGTAATGGTGGCATCCATGGGTGTTCAGGATCAGGAAATACTAATGGAGAGCAATGTACACAGGTATCCAAATACCAGGCAAAACTATAATCAAAGCCAGGATGGCAATGACATTGAGCAAAATCTCCTTGTCTATACGTACATCCCCAGAGTTCTTTGACTTTGTGGTTTGGGTAGAGTGCATATAACTGTTGCAACAATTCTTCAAACATAGGATGATCTTGGAGTTGCCACTCAGATACTGCTGCTTTAACAGAAGTACCCCAGTTCTGGGCATCACCAAGATCAACAATGTTATCTGCTATTTTATGATGTGGCTTAACGTACCACTCCTCTAGTTTGAAGTTTCGTTGCATTTCTGGTACTCTCTGTATTCTTTGTATAGTACCTTCTCTCTTGCGTATGCTTCTACCTCCCAAGGTTCATCCATGTATTCGGTCTCCTTAGGAACAACATCACCCTTCCATTTGTTCTCAATGAATACCTTATCGGTATGACGATGAGCAAATCTCTGCTGGTGATCACCACGCAGTCTCTGCTCAACATGAGTTAACTCATGGAATAATGTAGTAAGATACTGTTCTTTGTTATCAAGACGGTTCTCCATCTCAATCTCAAAGTATCTAGGACGTGAGAGTTGGTCAATCGATACACATGTACCATCATCCTCTGGCCATAGTCTCCTGTCTATAATATGGAGATACGTGTTGAAGCGACTGAGTTTACGATGCTTGATGAACCAATTGACTGCAGCGCGGGTAATCCGTTTACGATTAGAGTACCCACCAAACGTGACATAACAAGACATGACCAATGAAGAAAGTAAACGAACGAGGAAATAAAGACTAGCTTTTCGATGCCAGTCATGTTTTTAGCATTCATGCTGGTGAAGAAACCTCCCAATTATACTTGGATGTTTCTCTCTTGCAATACATGCAGTGCAAAGCACTCCATGAGAAATGATACACTCTTGATGCACCTTCACAATGAGGGCAGACTATCCATCTACCATCCTTAGGTGCTCTGGTGTATCTGGTTACTTTAGGAAATCTCATTCTTGAATCTCATCTAAACGTAACCCACGATATCCTGATGCTGGTGCATCAAGTTCGTCCAAAGCTCGACCTAACTCTTTGGTAAGGTGTTTTTCAAGGTGTATATCATCCACATTGTGTCTAACAGCAATACTGTTAGCTAGGGTTGGATCAGTAGACCACATTAGATCAATAAGATATTTGATCTGTTGTGTGTCCAGTTCAACCATCGTTACTACGCTTTCATCCATTTCTGGTTGCTCTGTGATGATTACTTCCATATTATAGGGGCAATTGGGCAGGAATGGTGGAAATACGGTCAGTTTGTAAACTGGCATACTCCTTGTGGAGTTCGCATCCTATGTATGATCTACTTAATTTCTTGGCCACCATTGCAGTTGTGCCACTACCCATGAATGGATCTAATATTATATCATGCTCCTCCGAACCTGCCAAGATGCAGGTCTCTATCAAATCTGGTGGGTAGCAAGCGAAGTGTGCTCCCTTGTATGGTTTATTAGTTACTGACCATACCGAACGTTTATTCTTCTTGGGATAAGACTTTGAGAGTCCCGAATGAGGAGATAGTCCAGTACCTTTATTGTGATATTTTCCATGTGTACGATCCCTGGTTCCCCAGTCTTTGGCTGGTTCTTTGATAGCTTCGTTATCATAATAATACTTTTTGTTTTTACTTAAGAGGAAGATATACTCATGTGATTTAGTACATCTGTCCTTAACACTCTCTGGCATAGGGTTAGGCTTATGCCATATTATATCCTGTCTTAGATACCATCCATCAGCACGTAATGCAAATGCTAACATCCAAGGGATACCAATTAGATCCTTTTCTTTTAAACCTGGTAATATATTACCACGACGAGGACATGCCTGAGGTAGATCTTGTGACGTATTACTAACTGTCTGCTGTACTAATGCTTGACCTTTACCTGGTCTATAATTGTAATAACTATCACCAATGTTTACCCACAATGTACCATCATCAGTCAATACTTCTCTGACCTCTCTGAATACTTGTACCAGATTTTCAATATATTCTTCTGGTGTATCCTCCTGACCTATCTGTGCATCTTCACCACCATAATCACGGAGACCATAGTAAGGTGGAGATGTAACACACATTCTAGCAGTATTTGGTAGAAATGCTGATAGTGTTTCTTTACAGTCACCAAATAATATTATATCTCTCATACAAACTGTCTAAGTAGCTTAAGTATGTACTTGTATGCTGTTACTATATCACCTTCATCTTTACGGAATAGATCCTTATCAAATCGTTCTCTTGATCCTTTCTTCCACAATCTCATATTGTCTGGGCTGAGTTCGTCAGCAAGGAATAGATCACCATGAGCATCGTAACCAAATTCAAGCTTAAAATCAACGAGATCAATACCACATAGAGTGAAGAGAGTTTGAAGGACATTGTTTATCTCCAGTGCTTGTTCAATTAAGGGCTTAGTGTCAACCCCCATAAGCCTAACACGATCAGGAGTGAGTAAAGGATCATTCTTACTATCATCTTTGAGGAAAAATTCTACAATTGGCGGGTTAAATAGCGTGCCTTCCGATAATGTAGTAGTTTTAACCACACTACCAGCAGCTATATTCCTGCATATTACTTCCACTGGTAAGATTGTCAACTTCTTACATAACATCCTAGTCAGTGAAGGTGCGTCAATGTAATGTGACTTGATACCATGTGACGCTAACTTCTCAAATAGAAGCGCAGATATAAGACAACATGTTGCACCCTTGTCTTTTATGTAGTCCTCCTTTGCACCATTTCCCGCAGTTACTCTATCATGAAACTCTATGAGTACCTTATCAGCCTCACCTTCTACTTCATACACACTTTTTACCTTACCCTCCAATATTGGTGGGTGTGATACGATCATCCTGTGTAGTTTATCAGGATTATTGTTTGGATTTGCTTTGATTTCAGATTTCATTGTATTAGGAATGAAGGTGTTCCATAAACTTGAGGGCACCTGTTTGTAATGATAGAATATACTCACGACTTTCTGCGCGGGACTTGTATTTCCCATGAACCACCATGCAGAGTTACCATCTCAAACTCCTTCATTGCCTTCTCTCTTCTGTTTAATTCCGCTTCACGTCCTGGTTCAGGTTGTATCTCACCATAATGAGGGCGTGGATCATCACCTTCAGGATTATCAATACCAGCAGCATCACAATAATCCCAGATAGCTTGATCTACCTGAGAGTAAATACTGTCTAATGTCATACCAGTGCGTAAGTGATGCGCTATCTCATCGACCTGTTCCTCTCTAAGACAGTGATCAGGATGAAGAGCGTCACAAACAGGGATTCTTGCTTCGATAAGCTCATTGATGTTAATTCTAATTTCATAGTCTCTGTATACTGGCATGGACTTTAATACTAATGTGAACGGGATAGATGGGATTTGAACCCACGACCTCTGCCGTGACAGGGCAGCGTTCTAAACCACTGAACTACTATCCCAGAAGGGGTCTAGAAGACCCCTGAAGGGGTCTATCTGATGTAAAGGTATGAACCTGCCCAATCTGCATTGAAGCAGCATTTCTCATAAGAGGTCTCATCTAATAGGTTGTACCTAACGATGTCTGCTGGTCCTCTCCATGAGGCAGGTTTGAACACATCACCAGTGACTTTATCTATGAAAGCATGTACGCAACTATCATCATGGATGATCTTAAAGTACTTGCGACCTGCCTTAACAGAGAACTTAGCTTTGCTGCCTTCTGGCCATCTGCTAGAATAATCCGCTACGAGACACTTGCACAAGTTCTCTACGCGCTCTGCTACAGGGTTGAAGAGGGTTTTGGTCATAGGTCTCCGTTTGTATGTACCTATTATGGGCTATAATGGGTAAGAAGTCAAGGGGTCTTAACCAGTTTGTAAACTGGCACATGCCCTCAGTCTGATTTGAACAGACAACCTACGCTTTACAAAAGCGTTGCTCTACCGTTGAGCTATGAGGGCTACCAATCGAACTCTTGTTCTTCCTCCCCATCTCCGAACCATATCTCAAAGCACTCCTCATCCTCCTCATCAAAGTGGTCTATATCCCATTGTAGCACCTTTCTACCCTCTAATGAGCAGAATGCTACAGTACTGTCACCTTCATTCATACAAAACCCGCGTTTCAACCAATGCGTGAGCTCATGTTCAGGGTATGCTTCTATCATCATATCAAGCAACTCCTCAAACTTATCACGTTCAAGGTGCTTGTATTCTAATGGTGGATAGTTTTTATGTTCCTGCCATACAGGAGTAACTCCATCTTCAATAAACAGAGTCATCTTTCAAATACCTCAATATCCTTTGATAGCCACTGGTGAGCATAGTTAACTATCTCCTCCTCAAGGTTCATGGGCTCATTCATAAACTCAATAAGATATCCTGGTTCCTCAAATTCTAACTCATCAAAGTCAATCTTGGCACGTCTTGGGTTACCTTTCTCAATATTAATGTTACCATATCTACAATTCTCCGTGGGTATGAGTATACTTTTTGGACTTAATGGCATGAACATAGTAGTTCCTTCGCATTTATGCACCAATCTGCGTAACAATGGGAACTCAGTCGCATCAGGATCAACACCAACACAGAGAGCACTAGCACCATTAGTCAATGCTGTGAACCTAGTCATACCAGTCACACGGAAACTAAGGTTAACTCCTGGTTTATACCGTAAGTACTGTGGATACCTAGCTGTTTCACTCATCCATACACCATCAGGAAACACCAAGCATCTACTATGCATATAGAATCTACTCAAGAACTCCCATGGGAAATCCTTCTCATGCTGACCAAACATTCCTCTGAGCATCTCAAGGTGCTCATCTAGTATATAATGCCTGTACTCCTCAGGGTCATCCCCAAAGAATTTAAAACCTGCCGCACATCCCTTATGATATAGTACTGTAAGGTTCTCGAACTGATCCCTAACAGTGTATTCACTCTGCATAATTACCTGTCTATGATTTCAATAAGCCCGTCTTCTATCTGTTGTAACCAAGTTTGCGTGAACTGTTTTACATCAGGCTCCTCATTAGTGAGAAACTCTAGTATTACAGTAGGTTGTTCCGCAGTTATTTGTACCGTATCTGGTTCTGATATCGGAAATGGATAGTGTTGATACACTTTCTTCTTATGATAGTAGATGTCACCCATAGGTACTATTATACTACCACTTTGGCATGGTGTAAAGGCTTCATGTTTTTCAATGAAATGTACCTTCCTACCACATGCAGTCATGTCCTCCAAACCTGAACACGCAACAGTACCACCATCCTCCTGTGATACCAGTCTATTCAGACCAGGAAAACGGAAGTGAGTGTGTGATCCCTTATGATATAGCAATGAATACTTTGCTGGCTTGAGTGAGTCACTCCTCCATGTACTACCAAATGATACAGTTCTGTGGTGTACCTGATATGTCTGACCACACTCACGTATAATCTTCTCATATCCAGCGACCTTGCCCTTCTTATTCTTCTTAATATGTGCAGAGATGATGTCATCCTGCGTCTCCAGCATGATTTCCTTAACTGGGTCAGGATCATTACCGAATACTTTCTTGCCTTTACGTGCATCATTGCACGAGAATACACTTACACCAAACTGTGATAAGCTCCTACCAAATGTATACTGAGCAATTCGTGTATCTTGCGTCTCTGCGAGTTGATACATATCACTCCTCTTCGGCTAGTGCTGCGCTTAGTGCCTCAAACTGTTCGTCAAAGTCATCCTCACTGTACACATTAACAACTGTAGTCGCATTAACTACGGGATCTACGTTCTGTATGTTCTTCTTAGCTTGCTTCTCCTTGTGCAACATCAGCTCTTCCATAGGAACTGACTGCTCTTGTCCCAATATACCAGACAATACAAGAGTAGTGTCTGCCATGTCACACTCTTCTAATCTTCCTTTCTCTACAGCAGAGTATACTTGTTCAGCAATCTGGAACTGTAATGGTTCTTCACGCTCTGGTTTCAGAGAATCTAGATCCATATGTAATGGACCATACCACTCATCATTCTTTAACGTACCATCATTGTACCATACCTCGAACTCGCGAGTCTCTGCATTATAATTTTCGCATTTATATGTTGGTGCTACAGCAGCATCCAATCTAAATTGCGGATCAATATCTTCTAAAGACATAATTGAATACCTTAAGTGTTACTTGTTCCTCCTCGGATGTCCCCATCGTTAGAGCCGTGTTGGGAATATCTATGATTTATTCCCTGAATACCAGTACCAGAGCCACCTCCGCTACCACCAGATGCATTACCACCTCCATTACCAATGTTTCCTCCACCACCGCCAGAGTTGGATCCACAACCACCGTTGCCTCCTCCACCTCCACCACCGTAGAGTCCACCATTGCTACCACCATGTTTACCTTGACCGCCTGGATATCCAGCACCGCCACCTCCTCCACCACCAAGGGCTTGGGAGAACTGTTGGTTAGTACCAGAACATTGCTGTCCTTTCATACAACCATAGTAGTATGTATTCTGATAGGTGCACTGTGCGTTTTGGCCACCGCCTCCTCCGCCGCCACCGCCAGAGATGATGCCAGCATTGTTTAATACGAAGGGTGTACCACCAGAGTATACAGAAGTTTGTCCACCTTGTCCATTCTGTCCACCTCTATTACCACCATTACCACCTCTACCGATAACACGGGCACCTGAACTTAATTGAAAATATACCTTAGAGCTACCTGAAAAACTTCCTAAGTGCACTCTCTGCACTGTTGCATTAATATAGAGATGACCTTTGATCAAACTACCACCATAGCCTTGACCAGATATCCAGTTTGCTAAATTAAACTCACTCTGCTGGTTACTTGAAATAGTATGAGCAAATAAGTAATGCTCACCTTCATGCACCTTTCTCCATGATCCAGAGTGCTTAACATATACTTCTTTGGTATCTCTCCAAGTTCCACCACTCTTTACCTGTACATCTTCAACTGATCTCCATGATCCACCATGCTTTACCTTGGCATGTCCACCAAGAACATTAGCAATTGTATCACTATATGGTACTCCCATAATTTAATTACCTCTACTAGTACTTATACCAGATATCACCATCGGATCCTCCAGATGGATTACCAGTCGAAACTGTTCTTGCACCATATGCATTTTGTGATGATGTACCAAATGTACTTGCAGTAATTGTACCACAACTTACATTCAATCCAGACAATGTGTTACTGCTTGGATTATATACTAAATGACCGTCATCAGTATCTACCCATGGAGTAACATTACCAGTAGAACTTACAGGAACAAATAATAGTTGACGACTTGCGTTGCTATTGTCCTCATCTATATTAACTTTAGTAGCAGTAGCAGCATTACCAGATGTATCCTGATTACCACCAATGTTTACGCCTGGTAAGTTAATAGATGCAGTACCATCGAAGGATACTCCACCAATATTTCTTGCAGTCTGCAATGCAGTAGCTGTACCAGCATTTCCTGAACAGTTACCCGTTACATCACCCGTAACGTTACCAGTAACAGCACCAGATATAGCACCATTAACTGTTGTTGCAGTTATAGTAGTTGCAAAGACTTCTTTCCACTTAAGTGATGATGAACCAAGATCATATGTATTGGTAGTAGCTGGATCAACATCAGCATCAATATTAGCAGTGATTGTTAATGTGTCAGTAGCATTATCACCAAGGTTAATGTTACCATTAACATCTAAATTACCATTAAGCGTGGAAGTACCAGCAACTGTTACTGTGCCACCTACATGTAGGTTCTCAACAATTCCAGCACCACCATCTACTTGTAAAGATCCTGACGTAGTAGATGTTGATGTAGTAGTATTAGTAATCTCTAATACACCACCAAATGTTGACTTACCACTGTTTACATTTAATGTACCAGTGGATTGTATGTCAATACCTAATCCATTTAATAATTGTAGATCACCAGTAGCATCAGAAGCACCTGATCCACCAGATACGTTAAGGTTACCAGTGTCACTAAGACCCATCTTAACCCATGCATTCTGTGATGTACTCCAGACCCAACCTAAGTGAGATCCACGAGTAACATTATTCAACCATGCATAGTCACCATTATTAGCAGCAGTACCAGCACTAGGTAATGCTGTTACAACATCAATCTTTTTAGTTCCCTCATTATCTGCAGCTTGACCAGTAATTGTAAGATCTTCGCAGTAGATAGAGTTGTCTACTGTTAGGTCTTGATTGACCGACAAGTAACCCTTGAATACTGATTCTAAGTTAGTATCATCAACTGTAATCTTATCCCTAATAATAATCTCATCATATACAGGACGTAAGTTTGCAGTCTCACCAACAATGGATAGTGAAGGAGTATCAAGTGATGCTTCCTCACCAGTAACAGCAGATATTCTAGTGTTACCAATGAATAGGTCACCATTACTGTTAAGTCCAGAGTAGAATGCAATACCTCCATTCTCTTTCTGTGACTGTGCTAATAATGTTTCAGCATCAGTTAGAACTCTATTCTGTACAGATGGTAGACCAGTTGAGTAGTTACCTGGACCAAAACCAACGTATTCAAACGTATGGTTACCAGATCTCAGGATAGATGGTCTTCTTAATTCTGTTTGGGTTCCACCTGTATTATTAACAGGTATCATCCTCTTATTCTTATCTACCTCATTAGTCTCACCATCTCTAGCTTCAAGTGTGATGAAGTTAGCAACAGCAGAATCATTTGTAGATGTGTTCACATAAGCATTTCTATTCTCAATGATGAAGTCAGCAATAACCTCCTTGGTTATTGATCTGGCCTTATCTTCATTACTACCATCAGTGGTAGTAACTAAACCAACAGTAGTATTACTTGCAATAGATGTTGCTTCTAATGGATCTTCTGTTGGGTTATCCTTATCCAGTACAGGATAAAGGTTATTAATATTCTGGGAGAATGCAAAATTGTTTACATTACTGTTAGTAGGAGCTACACTACCCTTAATGACAGTACAATAGTAGATACCATTCTGTACTGATTTAATCAGTTCTTTCTCAGTCTTAATGTCATAGATGTAATAAACATCACCATATGACTGACCTGTAGGTACGTTTCGTGGTTGAATAATATAACCATTGATAGGTTCTCTTGACAATGCAGATGGAGAACTATCTACTTCATAACGTACACGATATGTTCTGTCCCTTGAAGATCTATTATCAGGAACACGTTGCATATATGATGCACCAGTGAATAATGCAGCACTATAGAATGCATCGTTACCTAAGTGGTAATGAATTCCTTTATAACCTGTAGTACCATTAACTGAGCTATCACCAGATGTAGCAGCAGTTACTCTTACATACCAGCAATTCAATTGAGAATCAAACTGTAGTGGGTGATTAGGATCACCAGGTGTATAAGATTCCTTAGTTATGTTAGTATAAACAGCATCAGTAGGTGTTGCACTACCATCAGGTGATATTAATGCAGCAAATGTTACAGTTGCTGACGATTCAATCAAGGAAACAATAATTTTATCCTGTTTCCTAGCACCAATGTTAAATCCTTGTAGTTTATATGGTGGCTTAGTAGCAGCAGAATTATATCCATAAAGATATAACCTAGTGTCTACTGGTCCAATATATGACCAAGTAATTGCTCCGTCAGATGCAGTACCAGTTGTATGTGTAGGTGCATTAGTACCAGATGTAACAGTACCAGATGCAGCTAACAGTTGTGCTGAGTAGTATGCGTTACCGTTGTATATGCAAGAATGCTGGCTGTCAGCATTAAATCCAGCGTTTGCTGTCCATGTCTGGTTGTTAGCTACAGCATTATACTGTGCTTTCTGAACATCTAATGCAACATAACCAACAGGAATTTCATTAATTGTACTCTTAAATCCATCTTCAGATGCAGCAGTACTACCACGATAACCTCTATTAAGAGTTAATACACCAGTAGAACCATTAACAGCATCTACTAAGTATGCCTCAGTGTTATCAATTGTATCAAATCTAACGTATGATCCCTGTGTAATACCATGAGTAGCATTAGCAGGAGTAGGTGTTGCTGTCTTATTATCTTGAGTGACAGCCCATGTATAACCAGTAGTAGCAGAATATGTTCTTGCTAATTTCTGTGGTGGTATGATATGTGTAATCGTACCAGCTTTATCCTGTGTAAATGGAGCACTCTTATATCCTTTTGCTCTTAATGCACAAGAACCAAAGTTACTGTTAGAGTTCGTAATCGATTGGTCACCACCACTCTCAGCTACGAAGTGATCAGCAAATCCAACAGCGAACACTGATACTGCCTGTATAACAGCATCATTAGAACATTTAACGTGATGGTTTCTATACGCAGACTTGAATATACTGTCTCCATCAGTGTGGGATCCAGCAATATATGATGATCCATCCCATTTAATGAATGCAGTATCATCTTTTTGTAGTGATACACCAGTAAACTGGGCAACAACCATGGATTTAAATCCAGTGGACTTGCTACCATCAGCGTGCATACCCTGCATACCCCATGTACTACGGAGTGAGCAGTTGAATATGTATGGTGAAGAACTATCTACGTTATCAACTTCAACCTCAACAGTTGATCCAGTTGCAGTTGGGTTACCAGATGGTGCACCAGTTGCAGGATCCTTAATAATATATCTGAAGGTTGTAGTTGTTGGGATCTCACTAATATAGTATGATCCATTAAATCTTGAAGCATCAGTTCCTGTTACACCACTAACAAGTACAGGTGTATTAACAGAGAACCCATGAGGTGTTGATGTTGTTACCTCAGCAGTTGTAGTAAAGACGTTTGTACTTACATAGTCAGTAACTACACTGGATATCTGTTTAGGACCAGATGTATTAGGTCCAACAATTCTATTTTCTTCTACTCTTGACTGTAATTCATCAGCAGTCAATACACTAGTAGAATCAGGAATATCAGAGAATGCCTTGGCAACCTTCTGATAGTATAAGTCTAAGTCAGTTACAGATAATGCTGCACCAGCAGTATCATTAGTACCAGACTGTATGTTTCTACCATCAGCATACTCAAAACAAGTTAGCTTATGGTGAGAGAATGTAGGTGGTGATGATGCAGATGGCTGTGCAGGATCCTTATATACACCTGTAGAAGGTCCATCAAAGAAACTAAACTGCCAGAAATAACAACCACCAGTTACTCTGAAGATTGCAGAGTTAGTAATAGCACCAGCGGAAGGATCAGGAACATAAAGAGGACGAAGCTTAGTTTTTCTAAGATCCATTCCGACAATACTTGTACCTCTAGGTACGACCACTCCACCATCAACTGAGTTAAATCTATAGAGAACATTGTTTGGATTAGGGTTACCAGAACCATCTAAGAGATCAAAATCACTAGCAGATGATAGTTCAGAAATATCACTAGGAATATAAGCAGCACCAGCAGCATTCTTACCTGGTCTATTATCAATTACATAGTCACCAGGATATAATACTATACTGAATGACTCAAAAGCGTCGTTATACTGACCACTGCGGTATGAGAACCTAGCAGCTTCTAGTAATGCCCTCTGTATACTTTTAAAGGGACGGTTAGGTGAGTTACCTCTGTTATCAAATGCGTCTGATGCATCAAAATCATCAGAGTTGACATAAAGGCAACGTCCAGTTTTTGATGTAAAGACGTTTTTAAGTCTTGTAAGTGCCATCTTTTATAATACCTAGGTTATGAAGCTACCTCAGCTACTTCTTCAAATCCAATTAAGGTTGCAGAAACAGCAGCGGTTGATTTAACATAAAGAGACTGATAAGCACCAAGTACTATTCCACCCAGTTCAAGATAATCGTCATCAGCAATTGACTTCTGATTAACGATGAGTTGCTCTGCAGCAACTTGACTAACACCAGAAACTAATAGTTCTACACCATTAGCATCAATAAACTCTGTTGCAGGAGTTGTGTTGGTAGCAGCAATCCTATCAACTGTAGTAGCTACTGGTCTCCAACGATTAGCAAGAGATCTGCTAAGATTATTGTTATCCAATTCTCTTACCTCTTGGTTAATATCACCAAAATAACCTAATCTATAGTCTAGGTTGTTCCTAAACTCATGGTTATCAAAGTAAAGAGTACCTCTCAAGTTATCAAAGAATTTAATCCTACCAGAGTGTCCTCTAGTAATAGCACTACCAGCATGAGCAGTACCAACAGCAATTGTTGCTCCTGATGTTGCACCAGTATATGTTATTGTAGTGTTATCAGGTTCTAATGCCTGAGCTCTAGATAATCCTCTTACCCATAACTTACTATTACCTGAATCCCAATGCTGTACATATGCTGATTGAGATGGTGTAGTCTCACTAGCATTAGTCCAATTCAGTACTTCCCCAGCCTGAAATGTTCCTGATACTGCAGCACCTTCAATTATAATAGATGACGTATATTGTCCTGTTGGAAAAGAAAATCCTGTATAGTTATCTGGGGCACCTGGTTGGTTAGCCACTGCATCTAACTGAATAATATCTGTTTGTTCTACAATTGCTACATCAACAGCAGCTGCACCGCCAGTATTATTAGCAATTATTAATTTTCCACTAACCATGGTCGCACCAGGGCAAGTATACATTGGCCATCCTTGTGTTGTTATAGCAAGTGAGGTCGCTGTTTGAGTAGAATGTGTATACGGTGTTACTGTTGGCGTAAAAGTAGCAAGAACACCATTTTGCTTAGTAGCCATGGTTATTAATTAAAAGAGTGGAAGTAAACTTTTGCTCTGGAGACTCCTCCAGATGTTGCTGCATTTAATGTAGTGGTCGCTGCGGTTTGAGGATCAGTAAGAACGATTTCTCTAGCAGTAATTTTACCACCTGTCCCTGCAGCAGGATTGGTGGTTGTAATTGCTAGATCTCCATCGATATTAGAATCACCAGATACTTCAAATTTCTTGGTTGGTGCTTTACCAATACCAAAATTTCCTGAAGCATCTAAGACAGCCTGGTCTGTACCAGTGTTGTCAGTAAAATGCAACCCAATACTAGCAACCCGTTTTTGGATGATAGCTTTGGATGCAGTAGCATTACCAACTATAATCGATGATCCTGTGGCAAAGATCGATCCTTCAACCTCTAAGTTATATGTAGTTGGAGCACGTCCAACACCTAACTTAGCAGCACTAGTAGATCCTACTTGAGAATTACCAGTACCATTGATAGTTACATTACCACCGAATACTGCATCACCACTACTAGAAGCCAAAGTAAACTTATCAGTAGCAATAGCGATGTCACCGCTACCAGTGATGGATGTGACAGCATCTATAGATCCTCCTATTGAAATACCTGTTGCGGATGTAGTTATACGAGCTGTATCATTATGATATACGATACTGTTAGTAGTGTTTCCTTTGAAGAACTTAACAGTACCAGCTGAATCAGTGATCTGGACATCAGCACCGCCGATAGTTAACCCAGTAGATGTATCTAAAATCGAAGATGTATCGCCACTGTTTGTATATTTTATTTGTAGGTCGTCGTCTGTACCAACCTTCAATATCTTGTCGTCGGCCATATCAATATGACCACTTGCAGTTATATCACTACCAACAGTTAATGTCTGTTGAGCAATGAGAGTGTTAGCAAATGTAGCCGATGCACTAAAGAGTGCTGCTGCATTAACAGTTACATTATCTGCAGCGTCATCACCAAGAGTTGTATTACCATTTACTTGGACTGTCTCAACAGTTAAGGTACCAGTAAAGGTAGCATTATTTAATGTCTTGTTATTTAATGTTTGAGTAGCAGCTAGAGTGACTAATGTATCACTAGCAGCAATAGCACCATTAGAAGGTAACACATAAGTATGTGTCACACCTGTTGGCATATCTGCTGTACTAAACTTTGCAACCTTTGTATTATCAGCTGAGTTTGGTATAACAAATAATGTATCAGTAATCGCTAAAACAGAACCCAGACGTATCATACCAGTACCCTGAGCAGATATGGTAAAGTCTAGGTTCGTATCAGCACTGTCCTTTGCTTGAATATTGAGTGTACTACCAACCTTTTGTAGGTTGAGTCTAGCATCACCCATTGCCAGACCAATTTGTCCCTGAGCTTCAGAGAATAGACCTGTCTTTGTTTTTAACTCAAACTGAACTCCAGGTACTGAATATGTACCAGAAGGGACTGCTCGGAAAATACTTCCTACAGCCGATCTTTTGTTCTGATCAGTTGGATCTGAGTTATCAAGTAATAGTAAGGTATCAGAGCTAGATACGCTTCCTGCTTCTAATAATGTTAGGTCAGATATCTTACGTGTTGCCACACTAAGTCCACAATAAAACGTTCAAGTATATTTATACATTCTTTTTAAACGTAAAAAATCCCTCACTACCATGCCAGTAGCCTTTATCCCATGTGTGGTACGCATCACCGAACAATTTTGCCTTACTTTCTAATGGTTTACCCTTCCATGTACATCCTTCTGAAGACTCACCAACAAAACAAAAATTATCCTTATCAAAGGTAAACAGCATATCACATGCTGGATTTAATACAATAACCTGATCATGTGAAGGTTGAATGATCTCAACCACCTGCTCTCTATAAGGCTTACCTGGAGAATAATTGTATGTTGATGAGGTCAAAAACTTATGGTCATCTATCTTCTCATGCTTCACAAATATATGTGCCCACTTAGTAGGATTAGATGAAGCTTGACCCCAATTGTCAAACTCTCCTTCAAACCATTGCTCGAATAAATCTAATTCCATTTGAATGGGCATTTCCAATTCCTTTCCTTGTTCGATAACCGTTGTGTAATAATGTCCCATGCTTTAAAAGGTGCAAATTCACGTAGTATGTTTTGTTGTCTTTGTAGACGATGCCACTCAGCAGGTGGATCTCTCCTTTCTAAGATGAAATCTGGATCACCATGCTTAGAGTATAGTCTAAAATAATATAATGGTGTACCCCTAGTCAACTGTAGATTTTGATTTACATCTAATATCTTGATACCCACAACTAATGGTCTATGCCATACTGATATGGGAAAGGTGGCAGGAATTAATTCAAATCCTGCTCTAGAGAGTAATGGATGTGGTATTTGTTCTACCCATACATCTTTCTCTTTTGTCCACAGTAACATAGAATATTTCATCTGAATTTCAGGGTATTGACCCTTAAGCCAATTCTCTCCTAGATGAAAGTATTGATTGTATGCCTTTTGTGTAAGATCAGTGCCTAATTTCCCTGCCTTAGTATCACATCTCATTCCAACAGTAAATGGCTGAGTAACTGTCCAACAGTTCTCAGTCCACTTCTTCCATGCAGGACATTTGGAATGATCATAACGTGAATCATAACCTGACCGAAATTTTTTAGGTACTTCTATAAAATCATCAGGGAATTGGTTACCATCATCATCTATAGAGTATCCCCAGTATACTTTCTTCATAACGGTGGGTACTCAGATTTAATTTCCTCCTCCGACATCTCAACTGAAAACTGTTCACACAATCGTGCTACCTGTTTTCTATCAAGCCCTGCTAGTTGCCTAGCATTATCCAATGCCTTGTATATACATTCTCTATCACTAATAGGTGGTCTGACACTAAATCCATTAGCATCAACATGACCACTATTATCAGATTCTACATTAGATGTATCAACCTTCTTAGAAGGATTACTGTAATTGTGGCGCGTCTTCGATGTCTTCTTCATCTATCTTCTTTAAAGCTTCCTCAATATCTGCATTTGAAGGTAGAGTTGGATTTACAGAACCTTGCAATGGTTTCTTCATTGCAAAAGGACTACCCTCTGCTGGTACTGGGGGATTTTTAAGTTTTGCTTTATACTTGGAAGCATTAACCTTCCTCTTCTTACCCTTGCTCTTCTTGGCTTCTTTGATCTTTTCAATCGCATCACCAACTGTAACGATATCCATCGCCATCTCATCAGGTATCTCAACGCCAAAACATTCTTCCAAGAACATGACAAGTTCTACCATGTCCAATGAGTCTAACATTAAGTCATCACCCAATTTGCTATCCCAAGTAACTTCTACCTCGGCAGCACGTTCTTCACCTAAAGTCTCAAGAATTGCTAGCTTTGCAACCTTAAGCATAGTGACCTTAGTAATTCTCTTAGAATCTTTAAGGATTTGTTTTATTTCTGAGTAAGTTTTGTTATAAGACATTAGACGTAGACTACCTCTTCACTTTGACACTGATCTCGAACAACGTCAAGAATCCGAATGAATTGATCACCATCGTCACAATCTATGACTTTGGTGTTTCCTTCACTACTTAGTAGTGTAAAGCGTTTGGCAGGAATGTCAACTGTCACCTTATCAAGGTATTCATCAAACATGGCAAAAGCTTAGTAAGTCCTTATAGTATAGCACCCTATGAGAGGTTTGTAAAGTAGGGGGTGTCACTTTGTCGAGTGGCACGTCTGTTGACCTCACCTGCTTTCTCTAGTAAGGACACTCCAGCTTGACGTGTTTCTTTCATATGTGACATAACCTTATCCCTATCCTTATCTTCTCTAACCAATTCTTCTACGTAATCGTCTAAATGTTTTGCAAGAATGCTTTTTAAGAACTGCGCCTCTTGCTTTGTTACTGACATGTGAAACGTCATATTTGTTAAGTGAATTCGACATTCAATTCAAGTATATAGCACCTGCGTCCATATCTATGGTAGCTGCTTGTACTGAGTAGATTCCAGTAACTGCAGCGTTCATACCGCCAACAGTGACTCCAATCTTATATGCATTAGGATCAACTCCAGTGTCCATTCCCTCGAATGCTCCACCTTCGATACATTCTTTATCTCCACCATCGATGATAAGTTTGTCCTTACCCTCTACATGACTAAATCTGTTACCTTTTATATATTCATACCGACATTTTTGGGCTTCGGTACGAATATCACCCTCACTCCTGACAGAGTAAGTAGATGTAGGCTTTTCAATCTTGACTTCATAATTACCTTTAACGTTCTCCTTGATGGAGCCACCTTCGCTCAAGTCATTAAGTAGGAAGGTTGTTTTATTCTCATAAGAGTTAGATTCCAGTTTCATCTGGTTCTCACTCCTAATAGACATGTTTTCATCAGCTAGCATACTCCAGACACCTTTGCACTCTTGTTGCCAGTTGCCATTCACAGTATCATAGCGATCACCTTCTATTTCAGTATGCATGTCACCCTCAACATATAGGTTGACATCTCCAATTACTTGAAGGCAAAGTCTATCTGTATCAACATCTGTACCAACCTTAATGACTAGGTTGTGATCAGATAATACTATAGTATCATTCTTACAGACCAGATTAGTGTTATTCTTCTGGTCCATGTCAAAGAAATTACCATTCGCATTGATTATACGAACTCTTTCACCCTCAGGGGTGTTATTCATCTCGATACAATGTCCAGCCGATGTTGTCTGAATAAAGTTCCGAGGATATTTAACTTTTACTTGTGGGTTAGTATTCTCTTGGTTAGTACCACCCTGAAATAATTTACTCATTCTTCTCTAGCATAGGGTGACCAACACAATCGACGTAGGTTTGTAGTTCAAGGATATTTGATTCCTTAATCTTTCTAGGGCCAGAATAACCATATATAGGCAAAATCTTAGCTCCACTACCTCGTCCAGGTACATTATTAAGCGAAACATCACGAATCTTAGGCTTTACAAACCCCAAAACTTTTTTTGTAATCTTAGGTTCAACTAATTGACCATTTTCATCTACAGTGTACTCTCCGATTACCTGTTCGTCAACTCCTGACCCAATTGTAATCTTAGGATTAGTGTATCCTGTTCCAACATTAACAGTCTTTATATTATCAATGATTGGAATAACATCACTACAATAAGCATATATTGCAGTAGCATCTGGTGGTATAACAAGCTCTGGGAACTTATCAGTAAAGTTCAGAATAAATTCATGACCTGATTTGGTCTTTAATACCATACCCTGTTCAAATTGAGTGGTAAACTTAGGATCAATAGTTGCAATGAGGATATGATCAGTATCATAATCAGTATCAACTACTTGTAGTACATCAGGAGTTGTTTCATCCTTAACACCAGCAGCAGTTTGAACTAACATTAAAGTGTCACCATCGACAACATGTTCGACTAACCCAGACTTCTTAACTTTGGCTGCATACTGTTCTTTAGGACAATATGTGGTTGAAGGATCAAACCCATAACCAATACCAGAGTTAACTACCATTATAGAATCTATTCTACCATCTTTAATAACAGGAGTAAAGTTAGCACCACCACCCTCAGGTTCATTACATGTAAACTGAGCCTTAACTTTAGCCTCTAGATTAACATCACTGCCCTTATTCTTCATAAAGACACCAAGAATTGCTCCAATATCATCAACAATAGGTAAAGCTTTAATTGGAGTAGTGGATTGTAAGTTGTCCCATACCATTTCAGGGAAGCATGGTTTCTTATTCAGAATACTATTTGAACAATTGACTGTTGCTTTACTGATATTACCACTGCTATCATAGAAATTTAATGATTGGAACTTATCTAGTGGTCCTTTAGTACCAAAGGCAGAAGCTGCAAGACCTGATGCTTGACCCTCAAGTCCTCTAAAGTCAACTAAAGCACCACTCTTAACATTAAATACTTTCTTCATACCCAAGTTATCTACAAATGGTACAAAACCATTCTTAGGTATACCATCACCAACCACTGTTCCAAAATTAGGTGGTTTAACTGGATACTGATCTACATTTCCTTGCTTAGCCTCATTACCTTTCTTCTTAGCACCATGGCATGTCTCAAATGTTGAAGCACCAATAGCACAAGAAACTTGACCATCACAGAATAAGTCAAGAATATCAAGAACCTTACTTAATATACCCTGTATTCTATCAGCAGCACCTTTAATAGAACCAGTAACACCTTTTAGTATACTCAATGCTGAATTAATTTTATCCATGATCTTACCCATAATATCACCAATCATATCTTGGATAAGACATAGTGCAGTGTCAAGAACATTAGAAAGGAGATCGTTAAGCATCCCTTTAATGAAACTACCTAGATCCTTGAGTAAATCTTTAAACAAACAAGATACTAAACCACCAATATCCTTAAGTTGATCCTTAACAACGTTATCTAAGTCTGGATTAGGTATATTAATATCATCTAAACCTTTCTGAACAAGCTTATTAACATCATGCATGACAACACCCTTGATGTTGCCAGTAAGACCTGCTAATTTCTTTTCTATTCTTCTAGCAGTAACATTAATCTTATAGTCAAGATCAACTACTGCACCAGTTGCCTTATCAATATATTCACCTATAGCATTCTGTTCTATACCACGAGCAAATTTCATAAACTCTGCCATGGGAGCTTCTAATTTGACAGCAGTCTCACCACCACATTTACCATTACCTACCTGAACAGTAACACATTTCTCTTCATCAGCCTTCTTCCTACTCTCGGAGTCAGCAGGAGCAGCACCTCTTGGATTTTTTGTATCATCAGTACTACTATCAGTTCCACCACCTGCACCATCAGTTCCACCTTCATTCTTACTTGGTGCCTTATCTAAACCTGTCTTAGTATCTTCTTCTACCGTTGATCCAGTACCTGCCACACCACTACCAGAAGTATCATGCATTCTCTTCTCATACTCAGGTGCAGCAATCTGTGCAAATCCAGTAGCACCTCCACCTTCAGTACCATAAGCATTTTCTGGGTTCTCATCACCAATAGCACCCATAACAATAGGTACCTGTGCAGATGCACCATCCATGAAGAAACCAACTACCCAACTATTAATTGCAAGTTGATGTAATGATCCAATACCAGACCTTTGTGGATGAGTAACTGGCATCATTACCATGGCCCATGGTAAATCTTCTGTTGGAAGAGTTGCTTTATCTGGACTATGGTAACCCATAATCCTAACTTTAACCTTATTAGTCCAATCCCAATCTAAATCAATTTTTGAAGCAAGACCAGTTGCAGCAAGTACAGGATTAGTAGCAACAGCAGCAGATGCAACACCCTTTGCAGCATTTTTGGCCATATCACTCCAAAAATGACCACTACCATCATTCTCAACTTGCCCAACCCACCAGTTGAACCCGTCTTTACCTATAAAACTAGCGACTGCTTCTAATGACATTATCTTTGAATCTCAATACCTGGACTGTCAGTATATAATGTAAGTTTTGTACTCATGTTATCGTTCTGGGAAATAAACTGACGTTCTACAATACCAACAACATACATACCACTGTTTGCACCATCAACCTCTCTAGCCTTACCCTTAAATGATAGTAATTCTACTACATCACCTACAGTAAGGTCAAGTAATCCAATATACTCCACTTCCACACATTTATTGTAAAATAATTTTTCCCTAAGAGCTGCCTGAGATAATTGTGCTGTTAAACCTTGTGTATATTTACCTTCGGTGAATAATGCACTATCCATTATCTTAGACATTATACGGGTAGATGCGTTATCTCTATCAAATTTTTTGAAATACTCTGGTGGTGAGTAGCTAGGGTTTAAAAGAGGTACACTGGTATAATATTTATTAATGTTAAATGGATGTTCCTCATATTTCATGTCCTTTACATCCAAGGACATTACTCTACTATTAAAACTTCCCATGTTCATACCCTTCAGAACATCAGAGGATGTTGTGACCTGCATAGACTGAACTGGGATGATCATCTTATCATCTTCCTCTTCTGATTCATCAGGATTATGACCAACAACAATCTTCTTAACTGGTTCCTGTTTCGAGAATGAATCGAATGACTGGAACTGGTACCCTCTCTTATTCAAATAGAAAGTATATCCACATGATGCATTCTGACCACTACCCGATGATCCTGAAATAGATTTAGTACAAAGCCATTTAATAATAGTAAATGGACTCCAATAAGGAGACACAAATGAAAACTTATTCTGGGTCGGTTCTGCAGTAATATCGTATGTTGTATACAATACATCAGTTAATATCTCTTTCTCAACAATATCACTGATCTTTTTACCTCCACCTGGTCCAAATCTCTTCGACAATTTAGTAGCGGCATTATTCATAAGGTCCGCAGTACAGCATAGTATAGTAGCTTTTGACTTACCTTCCTTATTAGTTCTATCCTGTATATCGTATATGATTCCATTAAAGGTAATGAAATTCTCCTTCTGATCTTCCCAACCAACAATTATAGGTTCCATACCTTGCAATTCAGATATGATACCAGTTTCACTATCAGTTATCTGAGCTTCTATTCTGATAGCAGCACTAGAAATATCCTCAGTATATCTCAAATATGTCAGATGATTAGGTGTAAACCTATACTCCTCACCACCAGCAGCAATGATGAAGTCTCTTAATATAAAATTAGATTGATTTAATGACATTAGTATGAAGAAGTCTTTGTATACTCCACAAAATAAGGAGATAATTTAATCTTAGGTACAGCATCATGTGATCCCATATCTTGAGGACTTGGTGCTGATGGATTTGCTGCCACGGTTGGCATAGGAGTAACTGGAGCAAGTTTCTCTTTAATCCTAACTGGATCTGTTTGTTCTGCTATAGAAGTATTATTCTCCTGTATTACAGTTTCAGTTAATTGGTTAAGGTTAGTCTTATTAATAGGTTCCTTAACTGCAGCCATATTAGATTTTTCCGTGGTGGATGGCTCAACAAATTTTTTATCGTAGTGACCTTGTGCTTTTGCTTCTAATTTCCTCTTATAAAACTTTGTTCTTTTATGATCTGGACCAAGCCTCTCAACTAGAGCATTATAACCCTCTTGAGTTGGAACTGGTCCCATTTTCCCCCCTGAAGTAAGAACTCCTCCAGAAGGTAATCTTGTTCTAATTCTCCGAGCAACACCATCACCCATAAAGTTAGAAAGTCCACCACCATATCCACCAAGATGTTGTCCAGTCCACGGTAACCCATCACCTTTTGCAGCTGATAATAGTCCTTTGACAGGAGCACTTCCTCCTGGCATTAACATTCTCGTATGGTTTGCTTTTCGATTGTCCTTCGAGAACTTAGAAATACCATAGTCTACCAGAATTTCCCAAAGACCTTTCTGTTTCCTCTTCTTTTTCTCTTCCTCTTCCTCATCATCCTCACCACCATCCTCACCAGCTGGATCTTGTATATCCATTGCTGGTAAATTGTATGCCTTTGTGATCTTATTTACATTAGTGCGTTTAACAAGAGCACCACGTTCTCCATCACCACTAGGTACCTTAGACATTAAATCTGCTAAAGCAACTGCAGAAGCCTGTGAAGGAAGTGCTAATGATTCCCCAAATGCCTTCTTAAGTTTATCACTAACATTAAAATCTTCGACAATAGCACTAGAAGTAGCCTTGGTTAGAGCTCCATCCATTCCACTATCTTCTAATGATATTCTATCATTATCCATATTCTGTGATGGCATTATAAATGATCCATCACCTGATGGCACCATATCAATGATAGGACTAGTACCAACAATACCACCCTTAGCAAATGGTACAGGTTTAGGATCACTAGGAGTCTTAAACATTATATTAGGTGTCAAGTCATTGATCGGACTAAGATCAAATCCCTTACGAGATATTGGATCTACATGCAGACCACCAACATCATCTAAATCTTGTAATTTCTCTGTATATAAGAAGTCATTGTATGAATCCTCCTTCCACATCGCATGGAGAATTGCATTACGATCTTCAATAAAATCTTTAAGACCGTCTAAAGTATTGGTAAGCTGTTCTATAGGAATATTATTATCCACGGTACACCTCTACTTTTACTCCTTTACTAAAGGTATCAATAATAACATTACGAGTAAATTTCACCTCAGTATCTTCAGATTGTGTTGGAATATTCGTTGATCCTTGTGGTATTGGTATTACCATAGGAACAATAGTACCACCTGAAGATCCCGATGATCTACTACTCTGATTGACAGGAGTACTTACAACTGATTGTGATGCTGAACTAGGTGGTGGTGCACTCATTGCTGGTGAGACACTTTGACCATCTCCAAGCTTCGCAAGACCACCAACTCCCTTCATTAGACCTGAAATAAACCCACTAGTTCTTTGGAATGCCTCTTTGCCTAAATTCATTGCTCCCTTAGCAAAGTTTCTAGTACCTTCCAGAGCTTGTGGTTTCCAGAAACGTTTTGCGGGTTCCAGCCATTTCTTAGGATTTGTATTACTCATAAAGTTGAAATGAACTGGATCCGCAGGCCCTGACCATTTAAATCCATACTTACCACCATTATTAATTAACCATTGGTTAGCTATAGAGTTTAAATTAACATCAAGTGCCTGACCATGACCATGTGGAGATTCTCCTACAGGTGCAGGATCAATTACACTTGGATCACCTGCTTGCTCTCGTTGAAGTAACTCTGCTTGTTGAGCAGGACTTCTATATGAAGAGTTAACTCCTCCTGCTAAATCAACACCATCATTTGCAGCATCTCTTGATGCACGTTGCCATGCTCTTGATGCTTCTGGATTTAAATGTATCTTCTGTCCACTCATATCTATACCATTCTCTTTTGGTGGAGCTATCTTTGCATCTGATTCACCACCTTCAGGTGGACCACCAATACCAAATGCTCTACCAAATGCTCTAGCTGGTCTTTCAAATACTTGTCTTACCATTGGAGTTGGACCAGATCCAGGTCCACCTTTCTCCCTCTTTCTAAATGGATTAAATGCTTGGTCAGGTCTACCCAACCATGGTGCTTTCTTACCTGCAGCAAAAGCCTCATCACTCATGCCCTTCTGAGCATTATCATCTTCCCATAGTTCACTCCATGGGGCTTCATTCTCGTTTGCTACTCTTTCATCCCTACCTCTATTCCACCACTCAAGTGGATCAACCAATCCAAATCTTCCACCCCATGATCCTTTAGTTTCTTCACCTATACCAAAAGTACTTGCCAATGCATTTATCTTTGATAATAATCCAGATCTAGAAGATGAAGGTGGCAATACACCAAGGAAACTTCTAGTGGTAGCAATCATTGCCCTAGCACCTTCCTTATATACTAATCCTATAGCATCTCCAAGTTTAGAGAGAGGTAATACCAGCTCTGGACCACTTTCTCCTATAAGTGCATGTGTAGGTTTAGTAATTATTCCACCTTTCCCGAAGGATGGAACTTTGACACCAGGACGAGTAAAGTGTTTGATGCTATTAGCACCAAGACTAGTACCACTACTTTTAGCAGCAGCAGGTACAGCACTTTTAGCAGCAGGTACAGCAACTTTGGCACCAGCACCAGTTAAAGCCCTTACAAAGGGTACAATTTTATTAACCCCCTTCGCTATAACAGGTATTGCAGCTGCATCAGCAGGACCAGGTAAAGGACCATCTGCTAGTGCAAGTGCTATTCCACCTACAATTAAACCAACTCCAGCGATAAGACCAGCTACCTGAAGTTTAGATAATCCTTTCTCTTTCTCTTTCTCACGAGTTTTGACTGGTACTGGTTGACGTACCTTTGATTTCTTCTTCTTCCTTTTCTTCTTTACTTTCTTCTCAACAGGTTCTGGACATTCTTCCTTATCTTTAGTCTCAAGATCTGGTACTTCACCAGGAACTGTACTTTGCTTTACACCCAGATACCATCTCTGTCTATTTCTTAGATAATCAATATAATTAGTTTCGGTGTCAACAAATGCCACCATGGCTGCAGAAAAACTATCACTAGACTTCGTTAGTGTTCTCTCCTTTAATAGTTGATCCAGATCAGGCATTAGTTGCGCTTACGACGTTCTTCTTCTATTCGCTCTCTTTCTTTCTGTAAGTGAGCAGATAATAAGTTCACGTATACATCCCTTTCCCAAGGAATCATATTTTCTATGTCAGTCAAGCTATATTTATGGTGTTGCACCAGAGAAAAATTTGTCTGAAAGAAAGACATGATGCCCTCATGAAAGAGGGCTACGCGAAAAAATCAGCAAGACCTTCAATCACTATCTCATTTTCAACTTGAGTGTTAGGATTCTTTACCATAATAGTATGCTTAAGAGAAGGCATAGTATTAAAGAATTTCTGAATCTCTCCAAATTGTGAATTGGTTAAAGTCTCAACCCATGTTTTAGCTTCATCAAGACTAAACTCGCCAGAATCATCTTCACCAACATATACCCTCTTAATAGACTTAGCCACAAGATCATAAGGATCTGGTGATTCATTAGAGAATGTCACCTTAGAGAAGTATTCCAAATCTGGATATCTCATCTCTACTGTGATGTCAGGATCGAACTTAATGATATTAGAGTGCCCTTTAGGGAACTGTACTTTAACGTCATCAACCGCAAAGGTGACTTTAACTTCAGTTTCACCATCATCAGGACATGTGACCATAATTTCTATCTCTTCACTGATAGATCTTGCACGAATTTGTAGGAAAATATATTCTATATCAAATAGAGCCATATCATCAAGATTAACTCTAGATTGAATACAATTTTTTAATATTTGCTTAATCGCTTCTAAAACAGCTTCTTGATCTTCAGATTCTAGAGCAATAATCAACGTCTTTTGTTCTTTAACAAGGAAAGGTCTATATTTGATTTTTTTCTTTGTAGATGGCACCACCAACGAATACGTCGGCGTAACGATTTCAGGTAACGGCATAACGATTTAATGTGTAATTTTATTTAGACAGGGGTATCAAACCTTGCATATGACTATACTCATAGTAAAGTCCTACTGTAACCTTAACAATTTGTGCTTCGGCAGCAGAGTAAGGAACAGAAGATACTGTGTATGGATAGGCATTAGCAAGTCTCATAGTAAAAGCTTCACCAAGCTTAGCATCCTGACCAGTGACAGTTGGTGCAAAATGTGGAGCTCCATATTTTTCAAGTTTTTTGATCCTAAGATCACAAGTATAATCATCATAATATCTTTGACAATATATCTCATGACGAGATTGTGTTAAATTATGGTCTTTACCATACTGACCTTTTGGAGTTTCAACTGCACCTACAATAAAATCCTGCCAACCTCTAAAAATTTTTAAGGGTATAGAATCAGCATCACAATAGAAACTAACATCAAGTTCATTGAATACCTTCTGAGTGGTCATCTTCTGAGTGATGCCTTTATGTACTTGCTTCACATCTGTAGAAGACATAGTTACACCTGGGATTTGAATTTCATTACAGAGCATATTCAATTCAACATCCTTAAGAGTTTTAGCACCAAAGGAATATAAAACATTATTCTCCAGATAGCTCCTTAAAATTCCACCCCACTGAATATCAAACTCATAAAGGTTTGATGAAGAGATGCCACCAGATTTTTTCAGGATTTTTTCCTTAAATTCTAGTATACCAGTAGCTCTTGTACCTTCTGCCATAAATACTACTTATGGTGTGACCATATCTATTTATCATGGCATATAAAGGTAAATATCGCGTCAGGAACTACAAAAAATATCGAGGAGACCCAACTACAGTAGTATTCAGGTCTCTATGGGAAAAAAAGTTCATGGATTACTGTGATAAGAACCCAAATATCCTTGAATGGTCAAGTGAAGAACACATCATTCCATACAAAGATCCTGTTACTAGGAAGTGGAGAAGATATTTCCCAGACTTCTACATGAAAGTCAGAGAAAACGATGGTAAAATCCAATCATATATCGTTGAGGTAAAACCTAAGAGACAAGTCGAAGGTCCAAAACCTCAGCAACGCAAAACCAAAGCGTATATTACAGAGGTAGCGACTTATGCCACCAACCAATCAAAGTGGAAAGCAGCGGAGCAGTACTGCAGGGACAGGCTTTGGAAGTTCAAGCTCATCACCGAAGTCGAACTCCAAATTTATTAATTACATAAGAAGTTTAAAAGGTCAGAAGGTTACTAGAACTAAGCTCCGAAACGAAATAATGAATACTCTTTATGATGGAGCTACAGATACTCCAGAAGAAGGTAAATGGTATTTCTTTGAATATGACCCGAAATATAAAGCACAATTAAAACAATGGGATCAATGGCCTGTGATTCAAGTCATGGGTTTTAAGCATGGAAACGTGTTAGGAGCTAACCTACACTATATCAATAAACAATCTCGTTTAAATGCGATAAATAAGAATAGGTTTCCTGCGTCTACATTACATTATTACATTCCAAAGAGAGCTGATGCTATATTCTTTGAGATTGATGACCTAGATGTACCAACTATGAGTCAAATGCCCGTAGAACAATTCCATAGGAATAATTAATGAGTATCCCAGGTATTACAGAAGAAGATCTGAAAGATGGAATATCATATCCCTCAGGGATAGATACAGTTCCATATGCATCATACTTAAACATTAAAAAATATGAATATAAACAAGGTCTAGCCGAAGTTGCTGCTAATCAAAATGATGCGTTGGGGGCATTCCAACGTAGTGCTGTGATGAAAAATATGGTTAATGGTGTCACAAATCTAACAGCAGGAGTATATGGTGGGGGTGATAGTAATATTGGTAAGGAAACTCCGTTTGGTACTGGGGGTGATGCTGATTATATGATGGAATTTCAATATAAGCGAACAAAAGCAGGTGGTGGAGATGGATGGGGTATCTCTAAGATGTGGGGTGGTACTGGAAATACTTTAGAGAAGATGGGTGGTAATAAGGAAATAACACTACCAAATGGAAATAAAACTACTTGGGCTAAGCTTAGGCAAGATAAAGGTACTCTCATGGAAAGGAGAAAAAAAGGTCTTGCTTCTAGTGAAGTAAATCTTGCACTCCCAGAAGAATTCCAATACTCATACAGTGCTGAATGGGGTAACACATTTAAGCTTGGTACTATGGCACTCATGGCAGATAATGCTGCTAAGTTTGCTGCATTAACTGCTGCAGGTGCAGGTGCAGGTGCTGCTTATACAGCAGCAACAGATGCGTTGCAAAAAGCGACCATGGTTAATAATGCGACTAAAAACCTAACAGGTAAGGGTGTTGTAGGAGATTACGCAGGTAATATGGCAAAAGGAGCACAAATGGCAACTAACCCATTTAGTGTCAACGATCCTATGAGTCCTACAAATATTGCTGGTCTAGGTGGTATGGCACCGAACGAAAATGCCATCCAAATGTTTACCAAGGTGAATTTTAGATCCTTTGAGGTAACCTTCCTACTTGCTGCTAGAAATGCTACAGAATCTGAAAACATTCAAACTATTATAGAATGGTTTAAACGTGGTATGCACCCAGGAACAAAAAATGGTAAAGGTTCAGCAGTTATGCTAACTTTCCCAGATGTGTTTGTACTTACACCACAGTTTGTACCTATAGATGAAGAAGGAATAAAAGATCCCATACAGCATCCAATGATGCCAAAAACAAAGCTTTGTGCGTTGACCAATATGGTGGTCAATACAACTCCTATGGGTCAACTAACTACTGTATTTGATGGTAGTATCCCACTAGTTACACTAAAATTAAGATTTGGTGAGACAACTGCTCTCACCAGAGCTGACTTTGAAGGTTCCAGAACTCGTGTTAATAATAGATTCGATAAAGGTTTTGTTAAATCTTCATTAGCAGACAATCACCCAGATATCGGATACTAATGTTACAAGCACTACCTGACTTATACTATAACTTTGCTAAGTCTGCTATAGACCCGAAATTTTTTGTTGCGAAAAATTTATGGCGTAGAGCTGAAATTCTTAAGGAATATAAGAACTCACTAACATTATTTGATGAATATGTTGTACAAAATGGTGAAAGACCAGAAGATATTGCATTAAAAATGTATGATAATCCATTTTATAGCTGGACCATACTAGTCATCAACGATATAACTAACTACCATGAGCAATGGCCTAGATCTAATAGGCAATTGCAGGAGTATGTAAACTCAAAATATGAGAATCCTGATGCAACTAAGCATTATGTAAGCATTGAAGTTAAAGACGATAAAAATAATATTATCGTACCTGCAGGTAAGGTAGTACCATCTAACTTCCAAATAGCATACTGGAACGGAACTGTTACTGTAACTGCTAACCCTGTAGCAAATCAAAGCTACTATCAATACGAAGAGGAGAAAAACTCTAAAAAAGAGAAAATTCAACTAATACGTACAGAATGGATTGAAGATTTTGTAGAGAAATACTATCAAGTAATTAATAAAGGTGGTTCGGTATCTATTGGTATATCTGCTGAAGGTGTGAATATGGCGTAGGTAGCTGTTTAACTGCTTCTTCCCATTTATCGACATCACTAGCCCAGTCACATACAGGTTCAGTTAAAGGACATATATTCATACCTGATGCAACATAGTGAAATCCACTTTCTATATGTACGTATCTAGACTGCTCATATAGTTCACTACTATATGCACGCATACCATAATGGAATAATCTATCCAGGTTATAACCCCTGTTGAAACAGTCGTTCCAGTATGGTGTGTCTTTTCTTTGCGTGAAAGCATAGTGTATCGCAATAAAATCTGCTGTCTGATCAAACTCACGTCTAACATCTGCATTATACATCTGTTTTAACAGTTGAGATGCAGGTCCACGTCTTAGTGTCTTAGCAAGCTTTATTAGATTATCATGCACCATGAGTAATCCATTAGATTCTAATGGTTCAATAAAACCTGCACTTAGACCAATAGCAACGACATTACTTACCCAGGTGTTCTCATGTCTTCCAATACTCATTGGAATATGCTTGAAATCTACCTCATCAGTCCCAATGTGGTTAATAAACTGTTGTTTAGCATCTTCTTTACTGATATGCTTAGAAGAATATACATATCCCGTACCAACATTATCCCATAGTGGTATATTCCATACCCACCCGTTTTCAATAGCAGTACACTCAGTAACTGACGTTAGTTCTTTCTCTTTATCCTTATAAGGTATATGAGTAGCCCATGCAGCATCATTAAAGAGTACATGGTCAAATGGGACGAAGGATTCTTTTAGAAAACCACCAAGCAGTAAACTCTTGAATCCAGTGCAGTCTATAAAGAGATCTGCTTCTACCTCCGAACCATCATCAAGTACAATA
>VTLG01008812.1_pt1 | contig 31489 bp, 44 predicted proteins | sample 4694571 | NCBI WGS metagenome assembly VTLG01 (sample SAMN12604809, study PRJNA352737) | marine metagenome | biome: ENVO:00000447; feature: ENVO:00000209|ENVO:00000569|ENVO:01000036; material: ENVO:00002151; isolation source: viral sequences binned using virsorter ...
TCCTTATCAATATAATCTTGTCCTGTTTCGCCGCCCACTAGACCGATAGGCTCCATAGGAGGCACTTCAAAACCCCCTCCGGCATATAAAGCGCCTATTCCCACCGCCGCTCCGGGACCAAACCTGCGAAGCATTCCTATTTTCGCGTCTTCCCCGTAAAAGGTTTGCGGAGTAAAGATTTCCGCCAGTTTACCTTCTTTACCGAACCAGTTTTTATCTTTATCTGCTAATGTTTCAAAAACCCCACGAACTTCTTTACCGTCAGCCGCCGCCGTACCCGCGCCCTTACCCGCGTCCTTAACGATAGCGTCAGTAAACGTCCTTGTACCGTCAGCACCCGCCGCACTTAGATTGCTTACATCTGCAAGCTTTGGGAAAACGCCGGTAGCGGGTAAATTTGAAAGGTCGGGAGTTAGGATAGTCCCGGGTCCGGAAGGCGCTCCCGCGACTGGAACCGCACCGCTTAGCCCCGCACCGCTTGCATCAGCAAAAACGTTGGCCGTGGATAAATTTGATACGCCTTGGGGAGGTAAAATAGAACCGGGTGCCGTGGCTGCGGGAACCAACTCAGAGGGTATTGCTGGTAACGATCCGGATAAACCGGGAAGCCGTGCAGTAATTTGTTGCATACTAGGCCCTGTCACCGCCCCCGCCGGAAGGGCGCGAGGTCCAAGTATATTTGCAGCAGCGTCAGAGGTGGATGTGAAAGAAGCTACGGCTTCATCCAAAGCCGATTTAGCGCTTCCAGCGGTTCCAGCGGTTCCCGCTCCAGCCGCTCCAGCTCCAGCTCCTCCAAAAATCTTAGACATACCTTGTGAGAATTGTGCCCCACTTCCCGCAACCGATTTTCCAAGGTTGTCAAAAAAGCTGCCACTTCCGGAAGGACCAAACGTGTCAGCCCCCGCTTGAAAAAGATTTGCCGTAGCAAAACTTATTATTCCCGATTTAAACGCGTCTTTAAGCTTTCCACCTTGAATTAAGGTGGCAATTCCTGAACCGAGGCCCGCGCCTATAGGACCAAGAAAAATAGACCCTACAACAGGCAAAATAACGTGAGCGGTCTTTTTAAGAATTTTCCCGACTTTCTTAAAAGCCTTCCCAATGCCTTTGAAAATCTTTTTAAGGAAACCAAATTCCATTAAACCCGTTTCCGGGTTAATGCTGTTAGCGCCCGTGCCTACAACGTATTGTTCCGGGTTTTCTACCCCGGCGGCCTGTAATTCAGAGAAAATCTGGGCTTTGAGCCGCGGATTGTTGTCAATGAGGACCTTTGGAATGACAATTTCGCCGGTCTGTATATGAGCTACGCTATCATCGCCAAAACGACCATAACCCGCCATTTTACCCGCAGTGCGTTGAAAATAAGCCAGCCCTTCGTTACCGAATTCCTGCTCGGCTTCCTGTTTTTCAAGCGCTTCTATTTCTTTATCAGACTTAACAAACTCCCCAATACCACCACCGGGAACTTCGTATAACTCTAACTTTTCTGCTGTTTGTGCCATCATTTTTCTCTTACAGAAAGATTTTGCGGCAAATTGTTACTAATTCTACTACTTTTCTAGGTAGTAGTAACAGTAACCGACCCTGCCGCGCTTGTTCCGACTGCTCCCGCAGGATGAGCCAGATGCGCCATTGTAATTCGAACAACACCCTCTTGCTGAAATAAAGCCCCTACTTCAAGCCCTGAATCATTGTCTTGTAAATTAGTTAACGTTAAGTCTGTCGCCCGCCACGGGCCCGGACTATTTACCTGTTGTAAAAACACAGAAAACGCCCGAACCACTTCTGCCATAAACACAGGGTCATACTCTGGGGGCGCATTAGGAAATAAAGGTTGTACCAGTCCTCTGCTCATCTTCTTCCATCCGGTCTAACGTCTACTCGAGGAGTGCCTAAACGCCAGCGTACTCCTGCTCCTGTCGATTCTACGCGCAAGGCAAAAGAACGACCACGCAATCTAACGTCTTTTTCTGTAGTAAATTGCTCTACCGGCACAGTAGCCGAACGTGTAACCTCGCCTGTAGACGTCTGATCGTAGCTACTGCCCGGAAACCGACGGGTTTTTAACGTAAAATTAGCAGCAGGGGCAGTAGACGTAGACCCGTCAAACGTTACATCTGGTATTAACTTGCGTAAAAAAGCAAAATTATTGCCTTCAGCAATGGATAACTGACTGCTTTCTATGTAAGAAGTAATTGCGCTGGCCGGATCGGTACTACCATCGTCATCGTCTACTTCGTGAAAATACAAAGTATTGTCTAATCCCGCGGCTATAGGATAGTCATTTATCCCCCGATCAAGCCAAGCAGACCGTGCTAAGGTACCGTAATACCATAGTTTGTTTTCATAATTAAATACAACATACCGGTCAATGTTTTCAGAACTTTCTGAGCAATAAAACCACCATATTTCTGAAAAACTACTGTTAAGCGCAGCAAAAACCTTTTCTCCCTGCGCTATATTAAAATCGTTAAAAACGTAAGATTTTACAGAACAAGGCAAAGCCTGAACCTGACCCGAATACACGTAAAATTCATCCCGGCCCATCCAGAAAACAAAGTCATCTACGGCTTTTGCCGCCAAAGGACCCTGAATAGTAATGTTTTCAGAAATTTGTGAAATACCAAAAGTAAAAGGAGGTCCGATAAACTGCATTGCGTGAACAGAAACATCGGTAAAAACAAGAACCTGCTGGCGCGTTTCTATTGCAGTAATAATTTCTGACCCAGATCCTATCCGCAACTCACCTGCGGTATTAGTAACTTCAGACTTCCACGTGGTCAGACTTTCCTGATCACTAAAACGAATTAACAGAGGATCCTGTATCCCTATCGTTGTCTCGCCATCACAGCCAAACACAATAACGTGCCGGTCCCTGTCCGAAACCAGTACTTGTTTAGCAAACGTAGGCGTGGTTGCGTCCGTGCTTAAACTTGCAAGGCTCACGGCACGTGTTCCAAAACCCACACTGCTATCCCAGCGAAAAATGCCCCCGTTACGGACGTTTATTAATAAATCTTCTCCGAAACTGTCATGGGTCCAGACTCGTAGCTGTTCGCCACTGGCCGCAATTGAACTTGCAGAGCCCCACGTGCCTCGTCCCCACGTGCTTGCCCCCCAACCTGTGCCGCTCACCGTAGTGTTCAAACCCGTGTTTACCTGATAGGTGCCAACAATAGAGCCTCCCCCATTACCGGTATCTGAGCTATTTGCCTCAACGGGGGTGGCATCAATAGCTCCCGCTACAGTAATAGAAGGAATAGTGCTTACGGTTCTAGCCTGAAAAGTATAAGCATTGTCGCTTACGATGCTTATAATCTGATATTCCTGATTTAAAACATTTGCAGTTATAGTTCCGCCAAGTGTCGCGGCACCACTAAAAGTAACAAAATCATTAGCAAACGCCCCATGCGCCGTGTCTGTTGCCGTAATAATAGAAGAACCGTTAGTCGCGGCAAACGTAACATCCCCCGCGGACGTAGTAGAACGAATAGGGGTTATATCATTAAAAGTTCCCCCTTCTTCTACATAATATTTAAGCGTGGAGCCGACACCTGTGTAAATATCTCCAGACAACGTTACAAATGCATGAAGCGCTCGACTAACGCCCAAGAAAGTAGTGGTGCTTTTTTTAATCCAACCACCGATTTTTTCCGGCAACGGGCCCCGAAACCTTACTTTATCCCCATCAAACCACCCTCCCTCGTTTGCATACGAGGTTGATTCCCGATTAATTCCGGGCCGGAAAGAAAGTTTTGTTAAAGGCATTTATTGTTTTGCTTTACCAATGTTTATTGCTAGAAAATCAATTACTTTATAGGCTTGTCTTACAAGCCCATCGTCTTTTGGTGTAGGAGTAGCTGCCGCAGCTATGCTGGCTAAAGTTACTATCACCGTCGCTGTGTCTAAAAACTTCAGTATTTCGTCTAAAAGCTCCATTTAACTTCTTTAAAGTGTAGGCTTCGTAGCAGGAAAATCACCTGTTGAAGGCCAATCTCTTAGTTTAGTCCGATAAGCCTTATAAGCATCAAGTTGTGGATGGTCGGATACAGCTACAACCCAGTCAGTACTTTTAAGCTCATCATTTCGCCATGCTTTTGCACGTTCCTGTGCTGTGCTTTGTTGGTAATTTGATACTTTCCAACTCATTTTGATATCTCCGAAGGATCTTTATAAAAAACACCGTCTTTATATATTTTCCCCATCGCATCTTCAGATGCTTTCACATGATTAGATAACTGTGCGAAAGTCCAAATAGTTGAAACCACAGTATCATGCTCTTCCTCTGTGCCGTCATCTTTTACCCAAATTAATTTTTTTGTGGTAGCGTACCACTCATTCTCCTTACTCATATTCAATTACCTCCCATCCGTAATAAAGACTGTGTACAGAAGCAGTAGAATAAAAAGAAATTGTAGTGGTATTTGATAAAGTTGCTCGAAAAGAACCAGCCGCCGTATTTGTACCACTAGTAATTTGCATAGAACCGGGGCCATGAATAGTTAAAAATGCTTTATCTAAATCTACTGCGTTTATAGTCACGGTGTCGGTACTTTCACTAGAATAGTTCGCAGTACCTCTTTGAATTGATTTTATTACTCTGTTGCCTAAAACAGCCATAATATGCTCCTATAAAGTATGCCATCCAATAGTGCTATCCACGTACACAAACTGCACAGAAGCTCCTTGGTTTAATGTCCCATCTTCAGCGGCAGAATCTATTTTTTGGCTACTTGTACGCGCTACAGTGACTGCTCCAGACCCTACGTTTGACAACACTATTGTAGCTCCTGCGGAACCTGACGGTAGTGTATGGGTCAATGTACTACCGCTATTAGACACGTATTGCCCCGCTGCAACTAAACTCGTATTTGACGTTATAATTGACCACGTACTATACGTGCTTGAAGCTTGGGTTGCCCAATCCAATACGCCAGACCCGTTTGTAGCAAGAACCTGATCCGCATCACCGTCATCCGCTGGAAGCGTTAAGGTGTAGCTACTTCCGATAGTAGCGGGCGCTTGAATCGCCGCATATTCGCCGCCCGAAGAGTCTTCTAATCTAAGATCCCCTTGTGCGGTAAGGTTTAGTTGCGTTAAAGATACCGCAGTACCTGTTTTAAGGAGGTCTTCAATAACACCAAGAGCGTCTACAACGGCAGCGCCGGAGCCCGCCCCATCTAGATAGACTATTTTCGTCTTTCCGGTAGCTATGTTAACGGTTGCGCCGGAACCTTGCTTTATTGTAATTGTCTGAGAGCCCGTCGTAGAGTTTTGTATAAACATCACGCGAGACACGGTATTTGGTGCTATGGTTAATTCTCTAGTAGCAGATAACGTAGCCCCGCTTGTGACTTTAAAATACATGGCTCGTGCAGGGTCATCTGAGCCATCCGCAACAGTTGTAGTAGCGTTGGCATCCGAACCAAAAGAAGCTTCAGTAGCATACCCCAAAGCTTTACCGATTAACGAAAGACTAGTGTTGGTCTTTGTACCCCACGTACCAGAAGCTTCTCCCGTGCCGATTTCTTCCAGTCTTAAATTATTTACATAGGTGGAGGTCATAATATGTGCCTATTTTTAAATGCTTTAAAGTTCTTCTGGACGCTGAAGACGAATACCTCGCTTGAACGCAGTTACACGATCAGCGGTGAAGATATTTTCAGAAACACAGGCTGTCATTACACTATCAAAACGTGTGCTGCTCACATCCACTTCAGCATCACGGCGAGACATCAACAATGCTGTATCAGCAATGATTTGTGTACTACTTCTAAATAATGCACACGCCTCTGTTTCAGTGAGCATATTGAGAAAAACACTTGCAGGAAATGTGGTATGTATTGCTTGACCGTAATTCTCCGTTGCACTAGCTGTAACATATTTTTCAATTATTTCCATTATAAAACTCCGTAATAGACAGCTAGTTCGTCTATAAAATTGTCCATAGCCTCTCGCTCATACCATAATGCACCTTGCAACTGGATGCTGCTTACGCCGTGAAAATGGTAGCCTCCCAGCCAAGGAATACACTTGTAGTACGCACCTGCTGTTTGTGATGCAAGGGGAGAGACGTTTCCAAATTTCACAGTATTCGCCATTCGTCCATCTGTCATATTGACTAAATTGCCATAGTGTTTCATTTGTCGCGTGGTAGAGTTGATCTCACTCACCCCGCCCATGATATTGTTGGAAGTCGGCCCCATTATGTTGTAAAAGAGATTCATGCGACCATAGAGGTTGTTTGGCAGAATACCGTCTGTTGTTTCTGTTACAGCATTGGTGCTTAAATTAAATTCAAGCCTAACGCCGTCGTGGGGTGCAGTGCCGTTATCATTGTCGGTGTTTGCATCAAACAGATCAAAACGAAAATTCCCCGTTCCATCTACTCCCCCAACGCGATACAGTAGGGGAGTGCTATTCCAAGTGATATTTTCGCCGTTGAGGGCAGTGTTCGTGACTTGAAATGCGTCAGATTCGTCAGCAGTGTTCCCGTCTTTATCAATACTCACTAACCTAACAGTGTCTGGATCAGTCCCTGTATCAGTAACCAGCGAATACAGCTTGTTATCCACGCTGTCCATGTAGTGAGCCGTCCAAAGATCACCATCGCTCCACTGCTCATTTACCGCGTACCCACTAGCCCAATCGCCTGTCGTGACCTGAACACCTTGTCCGTTGTAGTATTCAATGTTGTCGGTACCCGAATTGTGCAAGATCATTTTAAGGGCACTACCAGCAAGACTATCGTTCGCAAACCCCGGAAAAAACCTACCACTGGAGTTCTCCTGATTCCCTGTCACACCGTAGTAATAATATGGGTTATATGGTCGGGGCCACTCAGGCATTGCCCTGTTTTTACTCGTTACAATATTGTAAGTTAAACCAGCCATCTTATTCGTCGTACCCCATCATGACCATATTGACGCTTGCTAGTGAACTACGTCCAATTACATAGTCATTAGCCCCCGCTACGACAGGACTAAATGTTAGACTCTCATTTGGCCCTACCAGTGTAGATTCAAGTAGCTTTTGAGCGTTCGCAAATGTTGCACTAGAGTCACCTACGCCTAGTTGAACAAGAGCTGAACCGCTTCCCCGATTTAGGATATGGACAGTATAGGTTCCACCACTTGAACCAGCTTGTCCTATATTTGCTGTTGTGTCTGCGCTTAAATCAACGCCTGAAATTTTAACTGCCATTATAATTGTCCAAAGAAAAAGGTTTTAGCCGCAGATAGCCCAGCGGAGGCGGCAGCCCAACTAAGCACCCCACTACCATTTGTGGTAAGTACCTCATCAGCGTTGCCGTCTGTATCTGGCAGCGTTAGCGTGTAACTACTGCCAACTGTTGAAGGGGCTTGGATCGCCGCATACTGTCCCCCGCTACTGTCCTGAAGTCTTAAATCTCCTTGAGCAAGGACATTTATATTACCGTGGAAATTAACGTCAGTGCCCCCAGTGGGGATTGCAACAACGTCACCATCCGCATCGTTTTTTATGGTTACGTCATTGGTAGAACCCTGCCCCGTAAGAATAAGCCCTTCCGCCGATGTGTAGCCAATAGCAGCGTTATCGCCAGATGAAGTATCTCCTGTAGCTTCTAGAGTGGTCCCGGTTATAACTCCAGATGCAGTTAAGGTAGCAACGGTTGTAGTACCGGTTAAGTCAAGGTCAACCAAAGCATCAACTACCGCGGCCCCCGCCCCCGCTCCATCCAAATAGACCGCTTTAACGGCCCCCGTGCCAATAGTAACTGTCGCACCAGAACCTTGTTTAATGATAATGGATTGTGAGCCAGAAGTAGCATTCTCAATAATTTGAAAACGCTTTAAAACATTGGGGCCAATAGTGATTGTACAAGCCGAATCTAACGTACCTGTATATTTCAAATACATAGCTCTTGCTTGATCGGAAGTCCCATCTGCTACGGTAGAAGCATGGGTGTCTGCATTGGTAGTTATTGCTTCAGTCCCAATACCTAAAGCTTCTCCAATTAGCTCAAGAGATGTATTTGTACTAGCCCCCCAACCACTGTCGCCAGTAGCGGGTTCTGCTACTCTTAAATTATTTACATATGTTGATGCCATAAGTTATGCCGCTCTAGCGGTTATATTTTCCCAATTTGGGGTTTGCGAAACATTTATATTTGTCCAACTTGGAGATTGGCTTGGAACAATATTTGTCCAAACGTTAACCGAATTTATTGAAGCAGTGACGGCGCTTCCCGTCACCCCAACTGATATTCCCCCGCCCGCAGTTTCTGTGGTATTGCCCGCACTGGCGGAAGCTTCCTCCCCAGTTACCGTAATTTCCTGTGCAATAACAACGGCAGCCGTTCCTAAAGCACTAGCAAGCCCCGTAAAAGCGACATCTTCGTTGTAGCCGCCGTTATTATACGTCTGGGTTATGCTGTCATAACCCGAAAACAGTATATTTACATCAGCCATCAGGCGATCCTAATTATCGCACTGCTAGAATCTGCGGTAGGAAAAGTAATCGTAAAGTCCCCACTACTGGATTCTTTATCCGACCCAAAATCAAGCACTAACACCGCTCGGTTGGCAGAGCCCGCTGTAGTCGAAGAGTTATAAATTAAAGCTCCTCTAGCGGTAATACTAGAACTAGACCATGTTGTATCTGCAAAGTCCGTTAATGCCGTAGTTGAAGAAGTAGTAGGAGTAACATTTGTTAGTGCATTCCCCCCAGCAGTATAACCTGTCCCACTAGCTTCATTACTGGTGCTGTATGCCGTAGTACCCGCACCTAAACTTGCACTACTTGTAAATAATGCAATTTTAAAAGCATTTCCCGAACCTGTAGAGGTGGTAGTACCCCCACCAGAACCACTAGTAAAGTTATGCACCCCTTGTAACAATTCCTGTTTAAAAGATGTGCATAATGCTTGAGTTATAGCCATTACAATTTCCTCAATATTTCAGCCATATCTTCATGGCCTTGTTGTTTAAGCAAGTTATAAAGTGTAGTTCTATCACTTTTTACTGCTTGTTTTAAAGCCAAAACAATTACATAGAACATCCTTTGTTTAAACGCGTTCGCTTGTTGTTTTAACTCTGGCGGCGCGGAATCAGCAACACTAATAATCTTTTCAACTGCGTGAGCTGCAAGCTCTTCTTCGGAATGCCCCCGATCCTTTGTAGTATGGACAGCAAAAGCCCCCGGTTCTGTTTTTAGCTCTAACATTATTGTTTCTGCCGTATTACTTTACCAGACATATACTCATCCGTAGTTTCTTTTGCCTCGCCAAACATTTTAAGTTGCGCTAAAGCTTCCATAAACCTTTTATCATACAAAGCTAATAAATCTGGTTCTCCTTTCATATAGATATAAGCCTCCAGAAGGCTTCCATATAACAAAGCAACGTCGGCATTGTCACTTAACCACGTCGTTCCGCTGTCCGCTCCCGCCGTTAAACTTGCGGGCCTATAGAAATAATGAAGCTCCACCGCGTAGCTACTATCTGGCGTAGGGCCAATAATAAAATTATCTACATTGAACTGTGCATAAAAACGAGGACTTCCCGTCGTAGCCCCATTTGGGTTCATTGTTTGAACAAAATCAGGGTCTTTAAATTCTAAAAACACATGGTTGCTAGAAGAATCTACAAAGGACAAAGAATATGGCGCTAAAAAATCATCAGGACAATTAAGATACTTATCGGAAGAGGAAAAAGTACCAGATTGATTTTTTCTAAAAAAGCTTAACTGGACGTTTTTTAAAATACGCTCTTCTGCTTGCCTAATAAAAACAGGCAGATTTGTAACGAAAGTAGTTTCGTCGTAATCCGTATAATCTTGAATTGCAGATTTTAGTTGGGTGTAAGTAAAACTCATGTCGTAGTCACCGTAACTTCTCCAACCAGAGAATTAGCAATAAGCAGCACAGGCGTCGGATTAGGCACCGTGCTAACGCCAACAAAAACCTTTAAAGGTTCCACTCTATCCGGTCTGGCGTTTTTTAAAGCTTGAGGGTCCATAATCGACCGAAAAGGGCCCAATTGCGGTTGTTTCGGATCATATTCGTCTGGTCCGACCAACAAGCCATTCCACTCCCGTTTCATCAACCGGTAAGGGTACTGTTGGCCCGAACGATCGGAGATGGCAAGAGCGTTCTTCCCAGAAGCAAATTTAGCCATTAGCCTATCCGATAATATTCAAAACTAGGAACAACATTAAAAGAAGAACGATCCCTATCTTCAGTCGCAGCCCGTTCAAATTCTTCTTCATAAATAGCCTTTAATAATTGAACTCGGTCTGGTGCCCGTTTTACAGCAAGATAATAAGCCAGCCCCGCCGCCAAACAAGGGTAAAAACGAAAAGGCACTTCCATAGTATTAATGTACGTGTCTGCGTCTTGTATCCTAGTTAACGCGTCATAATGAAGCACATCTGTACTATTTTCCGGAAGCGGCCAAATTTTTAAATTCGGGGTTACGTGCCGATCAAGAAAAAATTGATTAGGTCGGGATTCGGTTGTTTTATCCGGAATAGTTAAATATTCATCCCGACTTAACCTAATCAACGCATAATCTGTGTTACTCCGCCTAACTACTACCGACAAGATATCAATAATATCCGTGCCTAGCGTGTATTCACCGTCCCCCTCCGTTAAAGCCTGAGAACGTTGCTCAATTGTCCACTGATTAAGTCCACGGTTAGCCCACTCGGCTAACATTAAATTTAAAGACCGTTTGGCAGTCTTTAAATCATAGCCCGTCCTAACCTCAAGCCCACATCGCTCAAAAGCTTCCTCAATGTAGCCTGTTACATCTAATTCGAAATCAGTGCTGCTGGAAGTAGCCATTAGTCTTTAACCAGTTTGTAACCTTTTTCTTTTGCAGCGGCTCTAAGCTGACTTACGCTCATTCCCGAGTTTCCACCTTTTTTCATACGTTTCGGTGAACCACCCCGACGCATCGCAACGGGCTTCTGCTTCCGCATCGCTCCTCCGCCGCCCTTCTTCACCGGGCGTTTCTTTTTCATTCCGGCCATTTTCTTTGCTCCTTAAACGTTGATAAAATTGTTCTCTCTTGGCGTATTGCCCACAAAAAGACAAATCGTCTAAATAATTAGAATAATACCCTTTGTCCACTAACTTGTATGCAGCCTCCTGTATCTTAGACAAACGCTGCACAAAAACCATGGAATACGGCTGTTCTGCAAACGCCTCTACCACCATGGTGTCATTTACAAAATCAGCTTCTTCGTCTTCTGGATGGTAACCCATTAACCAGATGTCTTGGTCAATAAACATACCATCCGAAATAGCTTGATTTAACCCGGCTAAGTTTTCATGAAAATCTTCTGGTTGTTCCGGTACCCCGAAGCTTACTACAACCGCTATGTCAAACGTATCATCATATTGAGAGATAACAGAGTACAGGGGTTGCCAACTTGTTTCGTATCTAAAAATAACCGCAACCTTTTCTTCTGCCCACGCTTTCTGCGCGTAAGGACACGGGGGTAAACCGTTAAAAAATTCATTTGGCTTGGATAAACCAACTAAAACCCAATCTTGAAGCTCTTTTATTACAGACTTTTCTAAAGGATCGTTGGTTACAAAAGTCATGTTTTTACCGCCCCTTGTGTAAATTTACGGCGATTTTCTAAGACGGCCCCACAACCTTTCGCAATAGCTCCCCCAATACGCATATTCTTAACTTTTGCTTTTTTAGTATTTGCTACAACTTTTTTGGAAGAAGCTTTTTTCTTTCTAGCTGTAGCCGCTCTTTCTGCTTTTGACAACTGTTGAGCTTTTTTTCTGGGTAAACACCTGTCTGGGTTTTTTTTATTTTTGGAAGTCCCACATTCGCCAACAATGTTACCCGAAGAATCTATTCTTACCCAATCTTGATCGAGCCATTTTTTTAACGCACCCATTATTTTTTCCTTTTCGCTTTTTTTGCGTAATTAGGGTCTTTGCAATACTTAGAAGCTGCCATATTTGCGTAGGCGCTAGGGTATGTGTCAAAAGTACGTTCTGCCCAAGCTTTTCCAGCGGGGCAAATTTTGCTGCCTTTAGATTTTTTTGCGACTCCGCCCCCTTTGCGATAATAGGTTAAACCTTTCATTGATTTGTTTTTATTCATGAAAAAAGCTTACCTATAAAAGGAGTTACTATAATTAGTATGGCTAATCCCCAAATCTTAGTATCTAAGCTTAAAAGAAACTGTTTTTGTTCGTTTAACCTCTCTTCAATTCTTTCGTACCGAAGCTCACATTCTTTTTCGTGCTGGATAAGCCGGTACGTTAGATCTTCCTCTTCCACGCTTACCACGCTTTACAAGACCAGTATCTGGCCGAAAATTTATCGTTTGCAGTGTCGCAATTGTGCCTAGCGCGAAAACTTTTTCGTCTTCCCGGTTGATCTTTTTTAATAGACATGGCGGGGTCACCAAACCGTACTAGCTTGATTTCTTTACCTTTTTTAGCTAATACAGCACTTTTTTTTGACTTTCCCGGGGTTTTTTTAGGTTTATTAAACCCGCTGAAAGTTTCCCCTCGGTACTTTATTCGACCGGAAGGTAAGCGTTTTACATCTTTAGTGGTTGCCATGACGGGTTATGCATGGAAAGCAGTAATAGTGGTAAAAGTAGCTACGGTGTACTGAACATAAACCCCGTCCGTAAACAAAACGCCTTCTTCGGGAATATGCACATCTCGTGTAACAGTGGCGCTAGCTACCGTCCCTAGCTTCATCACAGAAGTACCCGTAGGAGACGTAGTCAAGAAGTCCAAAGTCCCCGCCGTACCAGAATTAACAATGTAAGCACCTTTTAAACGAGATCGTCCTGCAAATATAACGTCTGCCGATCCCGCAGCCATTCCAATAGAAACGTTAGCCGCAGGTTGCGCCGAAGCAGAAGCTGCCGTTATTGTTTTAAAATATTTACTACCCGCATGAGCGGTAGCTGATCCGGTAAGCGTAATAACTTCTGTCTGAGAATCTCCATTAACATCCGTACCCGTTAATGTAACAGTTTTACCGTTATCTCCTGTGCCGGTTGTGGTACAAGTGATAATTCTTCCTGCGGCAAAAGTAGCTACTCCGCCATCCGTGTCTGTGCCATCTATAGTAAAGGCTGTGTTGGGACGAGCGGCTGCTGCTACAGAAGCAGCGTCCACTGCATTTGTGTCAGCGGTGATAAAGACCGCTTTTACATCTGAACCTGCCATCGTCTATTCCTCTATTTCTCCGCGTAAAATCAAGGCTTTACGAGCAGCACTTCCTACGGGAGGAAGTGCCTTCGTATTGACTGCTTTAGTCTTAGCCTTAGTCTTAGCCTTAGCCTTAGCTTTAGGTTTTTCTTTTGCAGCCATAATTACTCACCTTAACGGGTTTGTGATGCAAACAAATAATCAATAGTTGCTGATTTAGTTCCAGTTGCGGACCCTGAAAGCTCCATAGCACCGATAGTCATATTCTCGTCATCTGGAATATTATCAGTGTGCGTAGCAACAAGGTTTCTGTTTACGAAAAACTCGACTTTTGCGTCATCTGTAACGTGAAAGCCTAAAGTGACGTAAGTATCATCTGCTATATCTACACCAGAATCGGTAGTTGTTGCAGTGCCGTCTTTTTCGGTAACACAATCAATATTAGTGTCCCCGTCATCTACCTGAAAAACAATACGGTCTGCTGCGGCAAGCATAGCTTCCGGATTTGTAGCAAAGTTTACGGTAAGCCCGATACAAAGCTCGATAGCACTGCCTTCGGAGTCTCCAACTTTAACTTTACTTTCGAACCAAATGTCTCTACCCGATTCTACCGCAAATATTTCATTGCCTTGAACCGAAGCGCCATCGTCATCCGTTGTTGCCTGAGAAGTTAAAACAAGGGTGCCACTTTCGGCATCAGCGCCCAAAGCAGCCGTGGCACTTGAATCTTTAACGACGGTCCAGTCGTTAGTTGTATCAAGCGCAATTCCCGTAAAATCGTCCATGTAAGTGACGTAATCGGGGTTTTTATCAACCGGAAGGTTTTCAAACCACTTGCGTGGAGAATCCTTACCAGCGAAAAGAATAGGACCAGTAAAATGAACAGCCATGTTTGTCTCCTGTCTTGGCTAATGTCAGTCGCCCAATGCAACTGTCAGGATACGAAAATCATAACACACAAAAAGAAAGGGCGACAAACGCCGCCCTTCTTATTTTTGCATCAATGGATGGTTATGCTCCGGGAGTTCCGAAAACACAACGCCAATCAGACACACCGAACGAATAACGTTCCCGTGCCTTAAACCGCATATTGCCAGTGTCAAAGTCACCTTCCATCTGCGTCTTGATAGGCGAACGGTTAAAATATTTAAAACCGTTGGGCGAATCAGTCTTGATGAAGTAGGCGTCTGTGTCTGTCAGGAAGTGGTTAACCACCGCTCCATCAGGCAACATACCCATTGCTTTTACTGCGTTAATGTCGTTATCCGCAGTTCCCGGTCGCAGGTTAGAGTTGATTACTCTTTCTGCAATAAATTGCAGTTCTTTAGGAATAATCAATTTCGTACCACGAACGGCAATCTTTAGCCCTCGCTCATCTGTTAATCCAGCAATATCAATCAACATTTGCTCAAGTGAAGTTTCGTTCAAATCAGCAGCCGTAGATAGAAGGTTCCTTTGATTTCCAGACAAAGAAGGGTGAGCCGAAGAACATAACGCAGCGCCGTCACCAATAGGACTTGAGGTGCTAAAAGCATTGTTCAATACCGCAGCAGCTTTTATCTGCTTGGTTTGAGCCATGGATCTAGCAAGAGCCTTGGTGTAACGAGAAGCAAGCCTGTCATAGAGATTGTCCTCTATAGCTTCTTCTGTTATTGAAAACGCTAACGCAATGGTATCGTGCGTATAACGAGCAGTATACGTTTCTTGAGCGTCATCAAACGAAATAGCAGTGCCCTCACCTTTTACAGGTGCTGTGGAAAACCCACCAAGCATTACTTCTTCTTCGAACGCACGGTCTGAAGATTCCTCTTCAAATATCTCCGCATGTTCATTTTCATAACGATCATATTCAAGCCCGAACAAGGCATTAAGGCCGGGTTCTAGCTCTTTCGCTAATTGTGCGCGAGAAATAGCCATTTATTAATCCCCCCTTATATGCCAGTCGATGTCGCAGTAGTCTGCGAATCGAAACGGCTTGTTGGAGCATTAAAGTGTGCGCTTAATCTTACGATTAAAGGAATACCCGCTGCTGAATAATCTTCATTAGCCGGATCTTCCATAATGCCTACGATACGCAACGCTAAAGTAGCGGTGGTAGCAATAGACGAAACACTTAATGCTGAGTTAGAAACTCCCGTATCGGTAGAACCGGTACGAGCCGAAGTCCCAAGTGTTGCATTAGCAAAAATAGCGGTTAGTGCAGTCGCTCTATCTGTCAATGTAGCATCACTTGCGATTTTAAAAAGTTGGTTAGGATTATCAGCAACGAACGCTTTTACAGGATAATTTGTATCCACGCTCACCGATCCAGATCCCGGCCAATAGTTAGTCCAGACTGGTTTTTTCTGAACTGAGTCTTGGTACTGAACGCCCATCAGGACACCTAATGCCTGTGTAGTACCACCGTTAGTGGCCCCCGCATAATCAATAACGCCACCAGCAAGTGGAACACAGATACCGTATTGATAAATAACATTAGTGTTGTTAGACGCAATTTCATACTGAGTTACCCCAGTGGAATTAGTTGCGCTTCCGTTTAGCCCGATAGGACGAAGACCATAGGCGGTTGTAGCATTTGCCATGTTAGTTTTCTCCCATTAAGGCAGCCCTACTTTTGTGGGCCGCCGAAGGTTACACGAGATTGACGATCCGGTTTACTAATCGTCATCGTTGAGTGTGCATTTTCCCGCATCATGTCGTGATCAACAGCTTCCATTTGATCTGCATTTCTCTGAGAAAAATACTGATTTCTTTCAAAAGCTGTTTCTTCCGGCAATCTTGCAAGAAGCAGCCCGCCAACGCCAAAAACACCTTCATATTTACCTGATTCAACAACAGGAAGTTCAAAGTCAGGGTATTCATCAGAACGAACCAACTCCCATCCTTCCCGTAATTTTGCACTGACATTTTTTGTATCGTCAAAACCCCGAGTCTCTGCTCGAATCCAACGATGTACAAAGCCGTCAGGTGCAGGTGGTGCATCTAACATAGACGGTGGAGCCCAAGGCTTTCTTAAAACCCTCTTCTCCCTAGTTTCATTTGCGCGAGAAGTTCTTTTAACTTTCGTTGTTTCTTGTTCAACTTCTGTCATTTCCTACTCCTTCACGTATTTCGCATATTCTTCAAGCGGCACACCCAATTTTTTTGCTATTGCAACTTGGCTCGGGGTGAGTCGAACCTTATTCCCACTGCGCCCAGATTTTTTGCTTCTAGAAGCCCCGGCAACTGTTTGAGCGTGTCGTTTGCCGGTGTTAATTGTTTCTTGGTTATCAGAAGGAAAAGCCTCTCCTATCTGACGATCTAGCTCAGTATAGTATTCATCGCTTTGCGGATCAAACCCTTCTTGCTCAATTAATTTCTTATGGATACCAAAAGCAGCATAAGTCATAGCCTCGTTTTCGCCAAACCAAGGGTTATTTGAAGCCCATTCTTCCGCTTTTGGGTCAGGTCTTTGCGGAGCTTGCTGTACGGGTTGTTGAACTTGCTGTACGGGTTGTTGAACTTGCTGCTGAACTTGCGCTTGTCGGCCTTTTGCCTGTGCCGCACGATCTGCTTCAATTGCTAAATTAGTAAGTTTTCGTTGTGCCGCCACGACGGATTTTGAATCACTTAATTCAACAGCTTGGGCCAGTTCTGCTTCAGCTTGTTCTATTTGACTTTCAACGCGGCCAGAATACTGATCAACATAATTAGTGTCTAAAGCATTAATCCGTTGCTTTAAATTATCGTTTTCTTGCTGGACCTGTTGTGCATAAGTAATTGCCGCTTCCTGCTGCCTCTCAGACTCTCGCATCTTTTTTGTAAGGCGATTAATTCTTTTCTGAGTAGCATTCTCTGCTTTTTCGTAATTGTCCTCTTGCGCTATTTCCTCAACAACAGGAGCCCCTTCCGGCTGCGCGGTTTCATCTAAATCAACGACCGCTTCTTCTGCGCCTTCTAAATCTAGGTCAAGATCTACTTGTTGTGACTGTTCAGACATAAAAACCTCTAAGTATGTTTAATATCGTTAGGATCAAGAATGGTGGCAATAATCTCATCGTCATTAAGAATTCTTACCTCCCCGCCTTCAATTTGAAAACGAGAACCGGCGTATCGCGCAAACATTACCCATTGCTTCTCTTTACACCAAGCTCCATCTGGAAATTTATCAAGGTCTTTATAAGCTAAAGGCCCAACTTTAAGCACATACCCTACCTGCGTTCCCACATTAGAACGTTCTTGTGTTTCATGCGATAACAAAATCCCACTTTCAGTCTTCCCTGCCCCGCGATAAGGTAATATCAATATGCGCCACCCGGTGGGTTGCGGCATTCGGGTCAATAAAGAATCGGGCAACGACTCCGGATTTAGATAAGGCGTTTCCTGATAAGCTTCGCTTAAATTGGTTACAGTAGCTGAACTGCCACTAGTAGTCTTTTTTTCAGTCATCTGATTGCTCCTGTTTATCTAGCAGGTTGGAGAGTTCCTGTTCCACGTGATTTAGGGCGCTTATATAACCCATAAGCTCACGATATTGCTCCATAGAAGTAACTTGATTATAAATCAGCGTATCTACTATCTCCTGACGCCTTTCTCGTATAATACGATAAACCGCTTCCGCGATAAAAATCTCGTTCATCTCGCATATTATCTGCAATACTCCGATAAAATCTTATCATGGGCGTCTTATGGGAGCAAACCCTTCTGCCAGTGTTTCGCTGGGCAATGCTATTGGAGGACGTACCGGCCTTACTGGGTTAAACGTTTCTGGATTTCCCGGTGGAACAACCCCGGTTTCAATGAATTCCTGTCGCATCCCCGGGGGTTCCATCAACGGGCGTAGGACAGGGTCATCAGGGTCATCAAAACGAACCGGGGATTTATTATGGGAAAGCATACCTTCAGAAATATAAGTATGCGCGTCCTCCACTTGTATTTTAACTACATCCCCAGATTCTGCTTCTTCTATACCTAATAATTCATGCCCACTAACAGAATCTCCGGCAGACATATCTTTAACTTCGGTCCAACCTGACCCGTCTACATGAAATTTGTGTGAAAAAGAACAAGTAAACTCAGTATGGTCAAACGTAAGTTTAAGCCTTTCCTGATCCGGGACTATTTCAACAGAAGTAACAGGATGCTCGCCCCACGCTAAAGTATCCTCATGCTGAGTGTAAACCACATCCCCTACTTCTAAATCTCCGGCCTGTTTGGTGTTCCCGTTTGTTAAACTAATAAGGGTTTCTGGAGCAGGGCAAGTTATTACCGGTCCTTCCCTGCCGGGAGGTAGCGTAATCCCTCCTCCAATAGGCCCTTCTGGCATTACTGCTTGAATAGGCTCTTCGGGCAGCACAGGCAGCGGGGTAGGGTAAAAAATGGGCGGTTTGCCCACGGAAGGCGTCGGTAATAGTGTACGTGAGCTTTGCTCCACATCCGTGCTGAAAGGATTACTTTGCCCCCCTTGAGTTGGAAGCTGATAAATCTTTTTATTAGCTAGGCTAGGGCCTATGTTTGAGGCAACTCGAACATCCGCCATGGTCGGAACAGTCGGCATATAAGGCGGAGGATCTTCTCCGTTACCGTTGTCCCCACCATTTGGGGGTAAATTAGTACCGGGGGGTAAATTAGTACCGGGGGGACCTCCCCCGCCGGGCAAGTCTCCAATGATCCCAACGCCAAATCCTCCCTCAACCGCCGGGTCATATGGGTTGTATGTTCCGGGGTACGCAGTGCCAAAAGGAGTTAGCCCCATATCCATATTAACAAGTTGAGAGAAAGAATCAGGTCCTTGCGGGTTTTGTAAACTAGTCAAATTGTTTTCAAACTGATTGAAAAAATTTGTTTGTCTTTCAGCAGCGGGCAACGAATTCCACGTGTCTCGTGCAATGTTGTATTGCATAAGACTTTTCTGGTAACTAGCCTTTTGCTCCCCTGTTGCATTCTCTCCCGGATATTGAGGTGGTTGCCCTACAGCCGACGCAAAATCTAAATTCCACGCATAAACCGGTTGCTCGTTATCTCCACGGGTAACGTCCCACCCCGGACTGTATATAGACCAACCGGCCTCTCCGCCCGGTTGGGGTTGGGGTTGGGGTTGGGGCGTCGGCATAGGAACAGGCATACCGGTGAAATTCTCAAAAGGATTACCGCCGGGCATATTCTGACCTATGCGTGCCAAATACGCTTTATTAGCCCTGTCCGCAGCGGCAGGGTTAGGGTATTCCTTTCCGTCCATTCCAACAGTTATTACCTGTGGCGTGGCAACGCCCCCCAAATTCGTATTTTCATCAATAGCTCCGCCTTCCTGCATTCTTTGCGGGGATAAAAAACTTCCAATACCACCGGATAAGTCGTTCATATCATGCTTTCCGTTTTTTCCGTTTGCCCTTGCGAGCGTTATCCAACGCAATAGCGACGGCTTGTTTCTGTTTATAACCCTCAGACATCAGCTTATCAATGTTATCACTAATGGTCTTTTTACCCGACCCCGGTTTCAAAGGCATTATTTATAACCTAAATACCCGCCACCTTTTTTTGCGGCTCCCATGCCTCTGGCAGTTAAAACGCCTACTTTTTCCGGAATCTTAACATCCGCAGTTTTACCCAAAGGTATTCTGCCCTGATCCTTTATTTCAGCATATTTAACGGGTTTTGGGGGGTTTTTCGGCGCTTTGCCGTTTACTTTTACCGTTCTAGACATTAGTTATCATCCTGTAATTTTAAAAGTTCACGTTGCATGGCTGCATCTATTCTAGCGTCAGTTTGCCTCTCCTGAGAAGCAAGCCGTTGCTGGAATTGGTCCGACCGCATTTGCTGGTTCTGTTGATCCAGACCAAGTTTTTGCATATCTACCTGAGTATCCGCGTCTTCTTTACGGGCACGTTGTTGTAATTCCTGTTCTTTCAAAGTAATTAATGGATCGGGCTGACCCTCACCTGTTATCTGTGCCGACATTTCTTTCAGTTTTTGCATACCTTGTGCTTCAAACTGAGCAACAAGCGCTTGCATTTGCAGCATTTCTTCTTCTGTAGCCGTCTGGCCGGTACTTCCCACCTGCTGAAGGAACTGTTGGGCGGCCATTTCCTGCGCCTGAACTTTTACGTGTTCCATAATGTGTTTCTGTAAGGCCACTGCAATAGGCGGTGAGGAAGACACCATAGGGCCCACCGAAAACGTCAAATGCGTCGTAATATGTGCTTCGTGATTCTGGCCTTCAAACACCTGCATTTCTACCATCTCAATAGCATCGATGTTTTCCTGAATTGGGTCCGTAGGCTCAGGGTCCCCCTGTGGCGGGGATTTCATGATCCTGTCTACGTCCGTTACCCCAAGAGCCTCATACATGTCCCGGAATAATTCAGGCATGTTGTGCAGGTCTGGAGCAGATCCCGCAAGCTGCAATTTTGTCTGAGCCAGCATAATACGCTGTGCCTGACTAAATACATTCGGGTTACTGACCGGAATTACGTCAATACGGTCATCAAAATCTTCACGCATGACGTTTTGCTCACCACCCGTCACAGAATAAGGGTATTCCTGTGGCAAACTTTCATGCATAACCCGAGCAAGAATCTTAAACTCTTTCTTCATCGCATAGTGCAAACGTTTATGCACCGCGCTCATTACCCGTGAGCCCTGCTCCATCATCGCTATCGTGGTGCCGACCGCCGCTGATTGGTTGCCGTCCCCTACTTTCAGGTCAGTTATGGTGGCAAATCTCTGTCCAGCTTCCACCACAAAGCCCAGAAGGTTGAATAAAGTGCCGTCCGGACCTTTAAAGGGCAATGGCATCAGACTGTCTCTAATGGCCCCTCCGGGCGCGTCTACATCCCTGAATTCACCGGGTTGTAAGGGATCATCATCGTCCCTGATCCGTAGGCCACGGGCCTTGAACCCTGCGGGCAGGTTAGACAGTGTCCCCGCGTCAATAAGTTGCCGTAAAGCAGAGGTCGCGGTCCGCGAAAGACCGCCAATTGTGTGAATCAGGCCCAGTCCGTAAAAACCAAACCCCGGTAAAAACTTAAAATGGGTGAAATATTGTATTTTTGCGCGATCTTCGTTTTCTTCGTCATAATTACGACGGATTGACAAAATCTGACCGTTATCCTGCGATATAGTGACCAGATAAGGCACTTTAATACCAGTGGGCTCGCCATCATCATCAAGCTCCTCATACCCTTCCAGATCCAGATCAACATGGCATTCCAGTAAAGTACAGTCGTAATCGATCTGAGAAGGCTCAATACCGTCAATTCGATTGGTTTCTTCTGAAACAGAATTAATTTCCTGCTGTGCCGGAAGCACATCTATGTCCAGATAAAAGCCTGATACCTGATTTTTACGCAAATCGTTAAGAGACATACGGACAACCTGCGTAATATTGGGACAGGTTTCCAGATCTGCGGTTTCGTAGGGCACAACCAGATCTTCCGCAGGAACAAAACGGCTAACCGCCCTGTTCAGGGCTTCGTCAAAATAAGTTTTCTTAAAGGTTGAACCAGCAAGCGGGAGGTAAAACAACATCTGATCCATGTCCGGAGTGTATTCCTCCATCACATTGGTCAGGTAAAAGTTCATAAACTGCTTAACGCGCTCGGCCTGTTCCGTCTTTTCGACCGTTTCTTTGCCCATTATCACCGTTCGGACCGGCCCCGAAGGCGGAAGAAGCTCATTAAACGCCTGTGCCTGAAACTGCGTAGCCGCCTCGGCTAATAACGGGTGCGTAACGCCTGAAGCACCACGGAAAGGCTCCGTTCGCTCTGTATAAGAAAAGCCAAGCAGCTCGAGTCCGTTGGCATACGCTTCTTCCCAGTCCTGCCGACTGGCCTTGTTAGCGTCAAATTCGCCTAATAGTTCATTCGATATGCGGGAAAGTTCGCGGTCCGGCATTTCTTCCGCAAGATTAGCGTAGAAATCTTCGGAAATGCCCCGCTGGTCCTGTGGGTCAAAGTCAATGACCACTCCACCGTCTTCTTCCGGTTCAATCTCCACGGACCCCACGTCTTCCGCCTGAATCATCGCGGTAACGTCGTTTTGTGATCCGGGAAGCTCTATTTCAATTTCTGCTTCAAGATCTTCGAGATCAAGCTGGGATGGTACGTTTCTGTCTGTCAAACCGCCTTGTGCAGTATCTATCTCCGACATCAAACCCCCTGAATGTTCATTTCAGAAAAATATAAACCCAGTCCATTATTTGAGTTGTTTTGTCTGTTTTTCGCCTGATTTCTACCCATTATCTGATCAAATTGATCAAGAATACCCGGCGGCATCTGATTATACTGCATTCCTGCTGCTTGGAACATTCTAGCATTAACGGCCTGATCCCGAGCATTTTTTAATGCTTCCATCATACCGGATATACCAACAGGGCCCCCTTGAGCCAATTCTTCCGGCCCCGTATCTTTTAACAACTCATTTAATTCGTTTTCCAAAGCCTCTGCTTCTTTTCTAATCCGACGGCGATTAGTTCTAGGATCAGTGTCCTGTTCCAGACTGCCCCGTAAATAAGCTACCCGGTTACGCAAATAATTAACACGAGAGCCGTCCCTTGCGCCTTTGCCCGAAGAACTTAGAGAACGAGCTGGGGGAAACATAAAGTCGGGATTGGTAAGTTGAGACTTATCAGCAGGTCCTCTAAAACCTTCCGCAACCGACTTTTCAAACGCAAAAGGTCGTAACTCATTAGGCGTAAACAGCCGAGCTAGTTCGCGCCCCGAAACCGGTTCTACAAACTCAACGTGTTGTAATTCATTGTTTCTGCCTCGAAAAACTTTTAGCCGTCCCGGAAGTGCGGACTCAATTGTTTTCACAAAGTTTTCAGATACACCGTCTTCTTTAAAAAGTGCTTTGTCTTTGCGAAAACCTACGTTCAACAGCGAAGCCAAACGAGCGTTTACCTCGCCCGGATTCCTGAAATAAGCCTCACGGTTCTTCCGTTCTTGGGCAACTACTTCAGCTTTCAGGGACTGGACACGGCTCGCTTTATCTAATAAGCGATCACTATGCTTATTCAACTTATCCATAAAGTCTTGGCCCAAGTAGCTTGTTAACTTGTACCTTCTAGGGTAGGTGCCGTTTAACGACTTAGGTCCTCCGGAAGCCAGCGCCTCTTCATAAGTTAACCCGTTGTTGGCATATAAATCGTATTGATCAGAAAATTTTAATTTTGATTGTAGGTACTGTTGAACGCGGGCGTTTATTTCGGGAGAAAGATCATACAATTCTTTCACCGCCATGTCCCCCAAAAGCCCAAAGTCTTCACCTTTTGCTGACCAGTCAACGGCGGGTTTTCCAAGGTTCGCGTGCATTGCATCTATATCTGCTTTGTGTTTTAACTTGGCTATCGTCTCGTCAAGTATCTCGTTTACTACGTTTGCTGTATCTCGTTCCGCGTCTTTTTGTATTGTTTCAAAATCGTCCCGAAATTTTTTAAATTCGCGGGTTTCAAATAAGCGCGGACTAGCGCCGGGAGAATGCCCTTCAATATGTTGAATGGCGTGCTGGACTTCATGCATCAACGTACTTTTAAGGTCTTGTTTGCCCGCGTTATCGCTTATATCAAAGGGCTTTAAACCAATAGTTCGTGTATCTGCGTCGTAAAAACCCTTGGTGCCAATATCCATTGGATGTGTGTGTACCACTTTAACGTGGCGCAACTGAGGGTATTCACGGAACAAAACCGGGTCATCTAAAACTTCTTCCAGCGTCGTTTTAATTTTATAATCTTCCGGTAATCCTAGACGTTGTCTTCGTTCATGCCCTAAAGGATCTGAAAATTGAAAAACTCGTCCAATAGACAAGTTTCCTTGGTCGTTTATCCGAAACCCGGTTAGGGCATCAATCATTTCGTCGGGAAGGGGCGTACCTTTGAGTTCCTTTTCCATCGCTTGGAACTCATCCAGCTCTTTCATTCTGGCGGCCCGTTGCTCACTTTTTGTACCCCTAAGCGGCCCCCTGTCCTCCGCTTGTTTTGTTAGAGAAAGTGGTGGATCTAACGCTTCAAACTCTTCTCGAGGTAAAAAACGGCCTTTAAAAATCATGTCACTTTTTCGGTTGGGGTCAATAACCATCCGAAAATCATCTTCAACTTCATCGTAATAAATAGCGCCATCAGTGGGGGCTTCAGAACCCCGCCCGGATGCGAGCAAAGCTTGCCGGTTAAAATATTCGGTAGACAGCTTTTCCGATTCCAACCCGCCCATTTGTTCTTTAGAAGCCATTTCCCTTAAAATTTGTATATCTTGTGGACCACCCGTTAGAGCATTTCTTAGAGCATTTCTTTCTTCGAGCGGCAAGGTTTCCAGAATCCGGTCATACTCTGCTTTCAAAGCGTCGAAGGAAGTTGCTCTTCTACCCCCCATTGTGCCTAAAATTTTGCCGTCAACAGGGACGTTACGCAAAGACGCCAAAGTCCCGGCTCCAACGGTAAGAGGGGCATACCATGTTGCGTCAGAAGTATCTAAAACCTGCCCGGTTTCCGGGTCTACAACCTCTCGCTGACCTTGCTGCGCTGCACCAAAAATAAGTTTTTGTTGGCGCGTAAGCTCTTTTGCCATATCCGGGACTTGCTCAGCCGCACCCTTCATAACGTTGGCCGCCCGCTCCCGTGTTTCGGGGTCCATAAACAAATCACCAAAAAATTCTAGACCGGCTTTTGCAGCACTTGGGACTTCGGATAAGAAGCGGGCCGCGGGGGCATAAGAAATATCTTGCTGCGCCGGACCGTATTCCCCGGGAACCGCCTCGGTGTAATGCTCTACCGGGAAGCCCGTATTCGGATCATACTGACTGAGGCCCCTTGCAATAACTTCTTCATCAGAAAGGCGTTGGGCAGGAACGGGTTCTTTTTCCACCCGGCTGCGGAAAGGCATAAACATCTGAAAAAGTTGTTGTAAACCACCTAACCGCGCATCATCAGGGGCCCCGTATTCATACCTTGCAGGTGCGTGGCCCGGAAACAAGCTTTGTTGTGCCATAAAAAAAACCTAGTAGTATGCCCGGACTCTAGCAGATTGATCCGATTCTTCCCAGTCATCGGACGGTAACTGCACAAAATTACCCTGACGATACCGCATTAACGCCTGAGTCATGCTGTCAACCAAATCGTCATACTCCCCGTTGGGAAATGCCGCTACCTCCTCAATCAACTCCTCCGCAAACGATTTATCGGGGGCCCAGACCATACCCGCTTCAAATAAAGGCGATACAGCGTGTACCCGACTAACCTTATCGTTACCACGAGACGGCGTAAAATTAATAACCGGAATGCCCGTCTGCCGCATTTCCTGCGTAAGTGGCATACCACTGGCCTTGGCTTCTACAATCACCGAATCAGGCTCCCAGAAACCATAAAGTTCCAGCGCAATCTCCTTCAGCTCGGGAAAATCCCAACGGCCCTTCTTACTATCCAGTAAAATCAGATTCGGACCCTCTCCCTCAACCGGATAAAATACCCCCCACGTCGTTATAGCAGAAAAGTCTGACGTTTCCCGTTTTGAGAACGCAGTGTCATAAGACTGGATAACATACTGCAACTGCGGTACCTGCTCCTGTTCCCACTTGTTCCACCACTCGCGGGGAATAATCGCATTTTCCTCACCCGTGGGATTCTGCTGATACTGAGCATTCCACTTGCTCGGCGGTATGGATGCGCGGACCGCGGTCAGATCCTCAAGACTCCAGAACTCCGGCCAACACGGCTTACCATCTTCAAAAATAGCCGGTAATTCCACAATTTCCCACTGATCCGCTAAAGGATCTTTAGCCATCGCACGAATTAACTGACCCGTCATGTCCTTTTCCGACCAGCGAGTCTGAACCAAAACTATCGAACCACCGGGCTGAAGACGTTGTCGGGGGCCCCCAGTGTACCAATCCCATGCATCATCAAACCCTTTTGCAGACATCGCCGTCTGCTCCGAATGAGGATCATCAATAACCACCAGATCTCCACCACGACCCGCGAGGTTCGAACCAACGCCCACGGCATAGTACATACCACCAGAACTCGTGTCCCACCGACCAGATGCCTTACTGTCAGCCGCTAACTTAACATCAGGAAAAACTTCCTTGTACTCCTCATTATCAATCAGATTCTTCGTCTTACGACCAAAGTTAACCGCAAGCTCAGTCGTATGCGTTGCCTGAATGATCTTCATGCTCGGATTACGGCCCATCATCCACGCAGGAAACAGAAAAGACGCAAATTCAGACTTCGTGTGCCTCGGTGCCATGTTGATAATTAAACGCTTGAGTTCGCCCTTGGCTACCCGTTCGAGCTTCTCGGCTATTATTTTGTGATGACGTCCTGTAATAAAATCGGGCCACATTCTACGGACAAAATGTAAAAAATTTTCCTGACAAGCTTCATTGCGCTCTAACTGCGCTAAACGCAGCTCCAGCTTTAGCTCTTGCTCCTCTGCGGCTTGCTGATTCATCCGGGGGACCCTATGCGAATATATGCGAATTTAAGCATATTTATAAGACAGTTAATACTATATCAAATTACTGGTAAATATTTGAGCGAAACAGGGCCTTTACCCCTACTCCCACTTCCTTCCTCCTTTTCGGTTTTCGATTTTTTCTGACGGCGGCCAAGCTGGCGGCGGTGACCCGATACGCGGGGGCCCCTGCCCGCGGTCCGCGGTCCGCGGGGCTTGCCCGGTATGCGAGTTTGACCAGGACTTTTGTTTTGACCTGGGTATGCGAGTTTGACCAGGACTTTTGTTTTGACCTGGGTATGCGATTAAACCCAGGCGAATCTGATATCAGCGCCAAAAAAAACCCCCGAGATATCGGGGGCTTCTCAGATTCTGGCGCGTTTATAGCTTGAAAAAATCTTCGAGCCACGGGACCCGCTGGTCGGTGAGATTTGGAGAAGCGGCTATCGCTTCATCGCGGGCGCGTAATTCATCGCGGGCGGCGGCCAGTTCGCCGAGTACCTCGGTCAATTCTGCCTTGAGCGTATCGCGGGCGGCGGTGGTGCGGTCCAGTTCGTCGCGGGCCTCGGCCAGTTCAATCTCGAGCCGGGCCAGTTCATCGCGGGCATCTTTAACATGCTCTCTGTGCAAGTCGGCTAAAACGTGGGCTTTTTCTTTAGCGGTCAGTTCGGTCATTTTGGTTATTCCTTCTGTGTGTGAGATTGCATTATATGCGATTTTGACAAAACAAACCAGCGAACCCGAACCACGGTTCACGGTTCCCGGGGCCCGGGGCTGGTATCTTTTGGCCGGTGCCCGGGGGACCGTCCCGGGCTTGATTAACTCTGAATTGTGGACAAAAAAAAGCCCACCACGAAGGCGGGCTCTAATGGTGGCGATAACTAAGCGGCGGCGTCGAGGATTGCTCCGGCTCGCTGCTCGAGGTCTAATCGGTTATCGTTGTTGGGGATATCCCGAGCGGTTGCGGTGATAGCTTGAACAGCATCCCATGCATTCTCGATTGGACGACCTTCCTCCTCGAGGTGTCTAGCGGCGGCTGCCTTCGCGAGCCTATTGCTCAACCCCCCACGCTGGCGGAGGAAATCGATTTTTTCGTCCTCTTCTCTACCAATGGCAATATCCCGGGCAGCCTGTACTCCGTCGAGAAATTTAGCGGTTGATCTATTCGCGAACGAATGGAGCGCTGGTTGGATTTCGGATTCAAATCGAATTGGGGCATTCTTGGTATGCCGAATGCTCATTTCTTGGAAATCCTCTACCCCCCAGAGACAACGATTCTGGCAAACTCCTCGCAAGTAAAACGCTGCAACCCCAGCGGTGCGACTGCCGACCTCAGAATTCCACGCGTAAAAACCGCGAAATACTAAATCCGGCGAGCCGTCAGATAGGGTTCCTATCGATATGGGGTTATGGTCATCCACTAAAAAGATGAAAACGTCGCGGTCAGAAGCAAAAAGCGTAGTGGTATCCTCGGTCACGGGTAAATCAGCGTCATACAGCACGCGACCATCCCCAAGCGGTTTAGACATTGCGCCGGGAACCTTCCACCCATATCGCTCGCTTAAGTTCAAGCAGTTGCTTATTATTTCATGGTCTAGAATGCGGCCATAATTCTCGGACGTTACAGCGCGAAAACCGGGATTCTCATCGCCACGCGGGCGGGCGTAGCCTTTAACTGTCTGATTATCGCGGTTAAATTTTAGGCCCCAGTTAATGTTATCGGCGGCCAATTCGCCGGGCAGATTTTTAAGATAGCCCGCGGGCGCTCCGGCACGTTGTGAGATTTGAGAAAATGACCAATTGTTGAGCGGTTGCGGTCCGAGCTCTTGCGAACAGAGCAACAGTTCGCCGGTGAGGTCTTCGTCGGATTCGGATTGCGCCACCACGGCGATTTTGCGCGTATCCATTACGCGCTCGGTCAGGCGGGCGGCGTCGTTCTTTTTATGCGCGAGCATATCGCGCAAGCTTAGAAACTTCTCATCCGGTGAACGGTTGAACCATTGATCGCTGACGGTACTATTGCCGATCCCGTGTTGAATTGCGGTTGTTTGATATTCCATGTAGTAAACTCCAGTTTTCAGGGCGAAAGTGCCCAAGTCAAAGTATACCTACATATAGGATATTATCAAGTTACTTTTCCGAAAGTTAAGCGGCGGACGCGATAACAACAAAATCGGAGCGGGCGATATCCCGAGCGGTTGCGTTTGTGCGTTTGTATTTTAACGCGACCACCACCGGACCGGCGCGGACGTTTAACAAATCGGATTTGTCGCCGTTTATGATCCGCCGGTTTAAAAAAGTAAAATTTGGATTAGTGGGAATCTCATTAAAAACAACGGCCACCGGGACATCGGTTTTTAACGCGGTTTTGACGCTGTCCTGATATTTTGGTGCGCCCGAATAGCTGAACATCAACTTATAATTTTCTGGGGTTTTACCGAGGCGGTGAGCCGTTTTCGTGTAGTCATAAAAAAAGATGTTTGGGAATTGCTGCGGTATTTCGTGACGTTCCCATGCTACATCACTAATAACATTCAAGCGGGTAGCCGGTTGCACATTGTCGCGCTTGCATACTTTCTCAAAATTAAAAAGCTCGCGGCGCAGCTGATCCATAAATGCATTTTCGTTTTCATGGTAATACTCAGATTTTCGCTGGCGACCGTTCGCCACATTGTCGAACCGACCACGCCCGCTAGATTTTAAGCAAACATCAAAACACCCTGCTGCTTTTGACCAAGGGCAGAGAACGGGATCGGGCATCATAGACAACGATGCTACGCGCACGGCCTCTTCCGAATTTTGGGTTTTTCGTATTTTGGTATTACCAGTACTGGTATCGAGTAATTTTTTTGGATAAGACATTGATAAACTCCCATATAGAGTATGCGAGTTTATCAGAGTTTAAGCTAAAAGTATCAATTAATTACTAATTTTACTGATTAATTACTAATTTAATTATTTATCTTTTCCGGCGTTTGGAGCGCTGACGCCTCGAGCGCTTGACTGTATCGTCGCCATAGATAGCCCGGGTCAACCAATCGATAAGAAAAAACATTAAGCCGCCTCCGTTTCTAGCGAATCCCACTCATACAGCACGGGGCTACCATTATCTGAATTGTAACAATCCACCTCGATCTCGCAGGTTATGCCCCAGTAATCCGTTGTTGAGTAGTATCGCCGAACTTTCCCATAGTTACCGGCGAGCATCGCATTATAGATAGCCAGATAAGCATCATCATCGCTCATGTTGGGGTTTTGAAATTTAGGCGTCCACGCCGGGAGCAGGTATCGGTGCTTATCGACGAACCCTTTTGCAACAGCTATTTTTTTCTCGTTCAAATTATCGACCATTTCTTGCCCCAGTTCCGTAAGAATAAGAATAAATCCCGTCAACCTTAACATTCGTTCTTACAGGGCTATCTGGCCCATTTACATCTACGCCCGCAGACATTAATTCGCGTACTTTTTCTTTGAACTCTTTCTGCACGTATGTGCAGAAAATTAAATCCTTCCCGTAATTGTCGTATATATCGAAACTTTCTCTTTCCATTTCCACCACTCCCATAATGTGTGTGAGTATGGGAGAGTATACGATAATCACTCAATTAGCAAGTCGAATATTGGTTGCCACTGAAAGGGCGATTCGCAAGTAAATATCGGTTCCACGCTCGTCATCCCTTCCATTTTCAGGTCCACCGCGTCCGCCCCCGCAAATAGATATATTCGGGGGTTTTCCATATCAGACTTTTGCTGTCGCACCAGTATCCACACACTGCCATGAGCGTGTTTTGTCAGCCAGCTAACCTGATGGGGGCGCAAATCCACCGCATTGCTCCCGGTGGCTTTCAATTCTACAAAAGTGAAATTACCGGAAGGACCTTGCAGGACAACGTCCGGAACACCGGGCATCGCCCACGTCTCAAGTCTCGTCCAATTCAGTTTCTGCGTTTTCGCTTTCTGGCTCAGGGCCGTCCGGAATTGCTTCCAGAATCCTGCCTCGCGCTTTAGCGCGGTTTGTGGCATTGTCCGGTCCTTCGGTATGGCTGGCGTCAATCGTGATCGGGGCATAAGAATCCTTTATTTCTTTCAAAGCTTTCATGACATCTTCCTTCGACATCGAATCAATACTTCCGTGGCGAACTTCAGATTTGTTCACATAAATATTGCCCTCAGCCTGACCCCGGCGATATTCCGCCTGTACCGCTGCGCTGTAAGCACCATCATCTAAGGCGGCATCCCGGATCACCTGAAGATCTCGCAAGTGACGCTTGTAATCCACGCCATACTTCGCATCTAACTCATCACGATACGCTCGAATTCGCGCACAAACGTTAGGATAAATGTTCGGGTTGGTTAGCTCATACGCCCGGGTATGGGCGCTGTTAGCCGCAAACCCAGCATTAATAGCGGCTTCGCGCATAGTGATCTGGCCGTCCTTGCTTACCAGCTCTTTTACAAACAATTCTTGCTTGCGGGTCAATCTGGATTTAACGGTTAACCGGGGTCTTCCCGGCCCTCGACGCACCACTTTCAGGTCTTTGTTCATATACCAGTTATTCCGCGATAGATTTGGCTTCAAATTACCGCATCTTTATATATACGTCCAGAAATATTTTTTATTAAAAAAAAATCTCAGACCCCCTTAACGCAATTTTGGATTTAAGGTTACATAAACACACATATAGTTACTTTTTAGTTTCGTACTTTATGTTTCTCTGAAACCCTTATATCAAAGGCTTTGTTAACGAAAGTTACGCCGTTACACCGGTTACGGCTATTTTTCAGAAAAAAAACTTTTTTATTTTTGAGCTTGTATATATGAATACGTTAGTTTGTACCAAGACCCGTGGTCCGTTAGCTCTGCTAGGTCCTCCTCGGTCGGCACCCGCC
>VTLG01011213.1_pt1 | contig 31481 bp, 45 predicted proteins | sample 4694571 | NCBI WGS metagenome assembly VTLG01 (sample SAMN12604809, study PRJNA352737) | marine metagenome | biome: ENVO:00000447; feature: ENVO:00000209|ENVO:00000569|ENVO:01000036; material: ENVO:00002151; isolation source: viral sequences binned using virsorter ...
TTCTTCTTTAGTTTGATTAAAATAAGATTGTACTATTCTAAGTTTAATTCTAACAGCAGGCTCTTCATTAGCCCAGTATGTCACTTTCTTTCCTTGTTTAATATAACCAGAAGCATTAAAACTAGAAAATGTCGTCTTACCTATCTCTGGTCTAGCAAAAAGAATAACAAAATGTCCTCTATCTAGTGCGGGAACATTGTCAGCAATTGTTAGTAGTCTATGTTTAAATTCACCCTCCGACCCATTTAAAGTAAATAATTCTTCTATATCCTCTTCTACAACATTATAAGTTTCGCTACCTACCATGTTTTGTTCATCTAACATTTCTACTAATCTTCGTAAGCCACTTACATCTTTGTCAGCCCCTGTGTAAATGTCAACCGCTTTTTCTCCTATCTCTTTTGCTTGTTGTCTAGCCCAAAAGTTTTTTATAGCATCAAAATTTAGTTCCGATATGGAACTATTTTCATCTAATTCATCTATCTTATCTACTATATTTTGCCTTGTAGCCTTTGGTACTGCGGGATATAGGTCAGCATACATGACCTTTAATTCTCGCAGTTTTAGTACCTTTTCTGGATATTTGTCATGTATTTTTTCAATTAGGGTATATACTATACCATAATCACGATTAAACATATCCTTATCAATAAATCTACGAACTTTTTGGTAATGCTCGTGGTTTAGGCAAATTGATAGGATTTCAGTAAGTATCATTTTGCCATCCCCACGCTTTTCTATCCACCTTATTCACAAGTTTTTCCACATCTTCATCCATCATTTCTTTTATGTCATCTTCTAAAAGTAAAAATTTAACATTCATACTTAAAGCTAAATCATCTAATATTTTAACAGCTTTTTTACTAGCGTCTTTATCAAGTGCTATTCCAACCTTTTTATAGTTCTTTAACACATCTATATGAGTTTGTAAAAGGTTAGTTCCGAGTAAAGCTATTCCTGTACAGTATTTAGATATAGTTAGTGCAGATACCACATCTTCTACTAATATTGCGGTATCACTTTTACCCGCTACAAATGGATAACCAGAATTACCATACCTATACCATTTTGGTTTTTTGTTTTTGTATAATGCTCTACCCACTGCATCAACTAAATTATCATCTTTCTTAACTAAAAAAACTGCTCTATGAGTATATCGGTCATATCTAATTATTTTCCCATAATCCATTAAATCATATTTTTGGATATAGTTTTTAAAATCTTTTAAACTTGGGTCTTTATACCCTATTCTAGGAGGTAATCTATCTTCCCAATGATGTCTATAATAAAATACTTCTGGTTCTTTTTGTTTTTCTACCTCATTAAATAATCTCTTAGATAGTTCACTTCTAGTCCTACCTTTAATATTACAATCCGCATGAAAACAGTTATAAATAGTTTGTGTACCATTATTTATAGCAGAGAATGTATTCTTGTTAAAACAAATAGGACAATCTATTCTAACTGCCTCATCAGTATTTAAATTTAAATTCTTTAAAAAGTTTTGTAGCATTCCACTCCTTTGTTATGGGTAGTTTATGCGAGTAGTACTTGAAACCACAGAGTGGGCGTTTCTATACTGCGTTTATCACTCATTTTCGTGTTTCTAACTTCTAGAAAGTCGGTACACGCAGTACTACTCACACAAACTTAGTTTGGGTGTGTTTTATACTCACGATGTCAATTCATCGAGACAGGAACTTAATTATTGACCCATATCCTGTAGTCTCATTTAAGAGTTTTCATTAATAGTCAACCAAACTAATAAAACCCTTTTAAACTACTAAAAACTAATGTCAATAAAAAAAAAATAATTTTTTAGTTGACTTTTAAATTTAAAGGAATACAAGGGGAAAACCCCTCCCGTGGGACACTTTATAACATTTAAGGAGTAAACTATGAATATATTTTTTTTAGACAAGTCACCCGAAAAATCAGCCGAATTTTTGTGTGATAAACATGTACCTAAAATGTTATTAGAAAGTTGTCAAATGTTGTCAACAGCTTTAAGACAGAATGGGTATGAAGATGATTATTTATATAAATCTGCATATCCTAACCACCCAATGACAAAATGGGTAGGCTTTAATAAAGATAATTTTACTTGGGCATTTGAAAATGCTGATGAAATCAGTAAAGAATATTTTAAAAGATTTGGAAAAAGGCATAAATCAACTCGTATATTAGATTTTATAGTGGATAATAATATGCAAACTGAAATACCAGAAGGATTTTTTTCAGAACCACCTCAATGTATGCCAGATAAATATAAACATAAAAATTATGTTACTGCTTATCGTAGGTATTATGCAGGAGAAAAAAAATATTTTGCTAAGTGGGAAAAGGGCAGAAAACAGCCAGATTGGTGGAATAATGTATAGACTTTTTGTTATGCTTTTACTAATACTAATATTACTTTTTACTTGTAGCGGGTGTGCTATTATGGTAGCTAAAGAAACTGCTAAGGTTATTGATATTGTCTTAGAAGATGACCCTAATCCCGAAAAAAAAAAGAAGATACTAAAAAAACAACAAACTATGAAAGATAAATCTAGACAGTTTTATTGTAGTAAGGTAAAAGATAAAGAAAAATGTGAATGAGCCGAGCAGTACTAAAAAGAAAAAAACATAAGGGTAGAAGAAAGATAGGTTCTAGAAAAAGAAAAAATAGACGAAGAATTAGATTAGGTTTAAAAGTTAGGAGGAAAAAGAAATGAGAAAGTACGAGGTAGAAATATTAGTTACTAAAAAAGAAATTTTTCATGTTGATGCGGAAGATGATGCTGATTTAGTTAAAGAATGTCAGTTTTCTCATTTACAAAAAAAATCAAATAATGTAAAGCATATTGAAACTAAAAATGAAATAAGACAATTAAGTGGATGGAGTGATATATCAAATGTCAGAAAATAAAATAGTTAAGCTACCAAAAAATGTCACTGTTGGAGCATATAAAGTAGAACTTGTCAGAATACCTCATGATGTCGCTTATGAAAGCTCCGATTATCAAGGTAGTTTTGTCGCCAAGCCTCCTTTAAAAATTTATTTAGATGAAGAAATAATTGATATGGGAGGTATGGATGCTATCAATTTAGTTATTCATGAATTTTGTCACTTAGGCTATTATCAATATGGTATGAAAGATAAAGAAGAAGAGCATATTGTTAATTCCTATGGGAATTTTTTAACAGAGTTACTTATGAGAAGTGAATTAAAAGAATGGTTATTATGGCAGATGACAAAAAGTTAAAAGTGTGGGGAAAAATAAAATGAAAAAAATTACAAGTTGGGGATTAAAGATAGAAGTAGAATATGATGATGAAACAACAAAAACAATAACAGGTAATGATATTTCAGAATATCTTTGTCAATGTATAGATAATGAACTTACAGAAATTGAAGATAAAAAATAAATTTGTGGATAACTTTTTTAAAAAAGGTTTGATTTATAAAATTAGGAGTTTAAAAGGGTTAGTGTTTAGTGGAAAGCTCTACTAGACATCTTGGGTGGTTGTTCTAGACAACAATAAAAACTAGAAAAACCTGTTTAGGAGTGGGCATGGTAGTCATATCTGTAAGTCCTTTTCCTAAATATGTTAGTTATCTAATCGTTTCGCTCGATTTAGCTACGAGCCATTACCTTTAGATAGCAAAACAAGATAAGCCAATAAACGGAGCTATCTTGGTAGGTACGATAACATTCACGAGTGTAGAAACTTTAGCTTTCTAGTTGTCGTACCTACACTAAATTTATGTGAGGAGATTCTGAATCCGATTCGAAGTGAATATTCCGTCTCCTCACATAAGTTTAAGAGTTTAAATGAGGGGAGAATAAAAAATGTCAGCAAATTGGATACTAATAGATGCAGATTTGTCATACTATCACAGCACAAAATTTAGAGCGGGTGGTCGGCTATACTTTATAAAAGCGGGTAGAAAAAATGTCAGCATTTATGATTTGGCTTTACGAAAAAATGTCAGTTTAAAAATGTCAGCTCTACCTCAATTCTTTTATACACCAGAAAATTTTACTTTTGAAACACACCATTTTTCTACTAAAACTTGGAAAAGTATTTTAAAAGATTTTAGGGGATATACACAAAAAACAAACATTGAAAAAAGTATATTAGATACACTAAAAAAAATAAATAAAAAAGATTTGACTAAATAATTTTTATGTGCAGAGTAAACTAAACATTTTTAAAGGGAGTAAAAAATGAAAATAAATTTAGAAAAAACTGTACCAGAAGCAATTCAAGAATTGATTGGTACTGGTGGTATATTTCATATTCGATGGAAGAAAAAAGATAGACAAGAATTTTTAGAAAATCCATTTAGACCTAATCCAAATTATAATAAACACACTATTTTAAGAACTGGCAATTTTAGATTAGGAGTTGTTAAAGGTTTAAAGGGTGGTAAAAGGACTACTGATAAGAGCGATTATTTAGTTGCTTATGATATGTCTAAAAAAGGATATCGAAATATATATTATAATACTATTGAAAAGATAGTAGCTAACAAAAAAACATATTTTGTAAGAGTTATAGATACCAAACAATTTCGTTTTGGTTTAATTGAACAGGAGAGTATATGAAAAAACGTAAATATGAGATGAAGTATAATGTAAGAAAAGTAAAAAATACGCTAGATAGATATAGAATGTTTTCTTTTTTATCTACGTTTTATAGACTTAGTAAAACACAATTAACAACAAAACAATTACATATTCTTGGAGTTCTTTTGTTTTATTCAAAAATAAAAAAAGTATGTGTTAAAGATTTAAATGAATCATTACATAAACAAAATCATTCTTCATTAAGTAGACTTGCTTCATCACTTGAAAAAAAAGGATTAATTAATAAAGCGAGAAATGGTCAAAACGTGTATTTAACTTTATCCCAAAAAGGATTAGATTATTTAAACAAATTATATTATTCGTATAATATGCAAAATATAGATGATACAACATTTAATACTACAGCTAATGAAGAAATGGTTAAAATTTTAGAGAGATACCATGATAAAAAGGTAGCGTAATATGATTAAGGGGAGTGCAGAATTAAGAGAGTATACAACAATTTATCCTAAAACAGTATATACTATAAATTCTTATGATGATTACAGGGCTTATGGTAGTAAACTATTAAAACAATCTAATAATACAAAACTTGGAAAAGTTGTTGCTAGAGGTAAATTTGTTAAAAAGCCTCTTTATTCTTTAAGTTTAGTTGAGCGTGAGATGGGTTGTCCTAAAAGTTGTCATCATTGGCACAGTTGCTATGGCAATAATATGCCATTTGCTCATAGGTTTAAAACTGATAAGGCTTTATACTTTACAGCAATATTAAGAGACGAAATATATAATCTAACAAAAAAACATAAATTTGGTATTCATATAAGACTTCATGTACTAGGGGATTTTTTCAGTAAAGAATATGTTAATTTTTGGTATCTAATATTAAAGTTATATCCTAAAGTTAGTATCTATGGTTATACAGCCCATAGTCCAAAAAGTATGTTAGGTAAACAAATAAAAAATGTCATCAATAAAATTGGTTTTGATAGATTTGCTATTAGGTTTTCTAATGCTAACGTAGAATTGTCAGCTAATAGTACTGAATATAAACCTAGACTTTTAAAAAATGTCAGGCTAAACCCTACTATATGTCCTGAACAATTAGATAAGGTCGCTAACTGTGTTTCTTGCGGTCTTTGTTGGAATGCTAACGCTAAACAAATTTTATTTAAAACACACTAAAAAATATGATAAAAAATAGCAAGCTACAATTTACTATATCTACTAAAAATTTAATAAAATATGGATATGGACTACAGGATAATATTATTACTTTTACTGTGCCTACAGTAAATCCAAATATAGAGGTAAAATTAAAAGTAGAAATTGAAAGTATAAATACATTTAAAATAAAAAATATGTTTGTATCTAATATAATTTCTGATAAAGAGAGTTTATTGCAATTCCGCAATAAAATTAAAACCGCATTAAACAAGGGAGTTTAAAATGCATATACAACATAATAATTTATTGGATGTTTCACATTTTGATATGCCAATAAAAAGTGTTACTAATCCCGAAATAATTTTAAAAGATATTAACGGAGTAGAACAAAAAACGACTATGGATGACCAAGTTGTAGTTTATAGACCCGACACTATGGATATTTTGGGTCGTTCACGTTCAAAAAAATACAAAATAGTTGAGCCTACAGAATTATATTCAGCTCATGCTAAAAAACTACTAGAACAAAAAGATTTACCTTTATCTGATGTAATAGTTGATGATTATGTATATGAAGGCGGGCGTAAACAAAAAAGAACTGTTACGTTTCCAAGTTTAACAAAAAGAATTGAAAATAGTGAAGTAGCTATGAGAAGTGATATTTTTAATTCAGTTGATATGAGCTGGATGTATCAAGCTTTTGCGGGTGCTTATAGGGACTTATGCAGAAATTCTTTAGTTTTTGGTGGTCAACGTATGTATCATATTAAGCAAAAACATACTACAGGCTTAAATGTGTTATCTACACTAAAATCAGTTGGAAATACTTTTCAATTATTTAATGAAAATTCAGACCTTATGGATAAAATGTTAAAACAAGAAATAAGCCTTAAAACTATGGCTCATATTTTAGCTAACAATATTTGTAAGAAAAAAGAAAATAGCAAAAAATTATTAGATGATACAAGTATTTCTGTAAATTATAAATTACTAGATTATTTCATTGATAAGATAGAGCAGGAAAGCGGAAATTTAGGTTACACTGTTTGGAATTTATATAATGCTCTTACTCACTGGAGTACACATATTGATGATACTTTTGAACGCCTAGATGATAAAGGAGTGGCTAAAGAAATTAAAATGTCTAGAGCAGGTTCTAAAGAACATACAGCACGTACTAAAAGGGAGGATAAAGTAAGAGAATTTATGAATAGTGAGGACTGGGCTAGTTTATTAGATAACACCTATATTTTCACTAGCCTTCATCCTAATATACAAGAACGATTAAACTAAAATAATGTCAGTAGAATTAATTAAAATGTATATTGGAGGTAAAAATGGGCGATTTTATATTAGTATTAGGTAGGATATTTTTAATAATATTAGTTTTTCTTTTACTTACTTTAATTCTTTAAACTTTATGCCCGCTTTAATTAGCGGGCTTTTTTATTTCTTTTTTTTAACTTGTATAAATTTCATTAAATATGGTATGAATATTAAAACTTTCAATAATGGTTATTGAAATAAATATTTATACTCGGGAGTTATAAAATGAGTAAATTAGAAGAACTTACTGAAAGGATAGTAAACTTAGAAATATTAGTTTTCATTCTTATGTATAGAAATAAACCAATAAGGGTTAATGGTGTTAATATAGCTGAAAATTCTTACACTAAAGATTTAATAAAAAGAATTAGTGGAGTAACAGTAAAACCCGCACCAAAACAACTTAATTTATTTAGGGGGGACAGTGCCTAGAATACCTTATATGACTAAAAAACATTTCACAGTATTAGCTGATGAATTAGGACATGATAAGTTTTATTATAACAGTAAAATTGCTTATCATGAAAAGCTTTCTAGATTAATTGCCTATTGTGTTAAAACTAACGATAGATTTGATATAGATACTTTTAACAGGCGTATTGATAGCACCTACAATAGGGTTAAGTCAGTAGCAGAAAAGCAGATTGGAGGTACAATATGAAAGTAGGGCAGTTAATAGATATATTAAATGATATTCCTAGTGATTTAGAAATCTATTTAAATACTATGGAAAGTACATTTAATAAAAGCCTTGGTTCAGTTACTAGTGAACGAGTTTATGGTTATGTTGATACCTTAGCTTCTCTTAGTGGCGGTGATGGTGAACTAAAAAGCAAAAATATTGTAGTTTTAGGGCAACGCCCATTTGAACCAACAGGAGGGGATTAAATGCTAATAAAATACTTATTTTTATTTATTCTTACATTAGTTTTAATTTCTTGCGGTTCTTATCAAGTGAAATTGGGAAAGCGTTGTATTGATACTATACAAGGCGGGCAGGATTGGAGCTATATTTGGCTTCATCAAAAAGGCGTTAAATTTAACGATTGTGAGGAGTAATACTATGCTTTTAATTTTATACGTTACATTAGTTATAGGGTTAATATTTGGCGTTTATTGTGTACTAAATGATTGATAATTTAACAATTTATATGCTTTGTATTTGTTTAGGCTTTATTATTCTTGCAATGTACTGGAAATAATGATTAGATTTAGCTTGAATAAAAAGGAGTGTGCAAAATGAACCCATAAAAACAACTACTTAACCTTCGTTATACAGCCCCGCCCTTGTGTTTGCGGGGCTTTTTATTTGCCTTTTAGTAGGCTTTTTATTGAGTATTTAGGGCTAGTTTACACGCCTTTTGAATTAACCCTTAAATTCCCTATTTATAAGGCTTTTAGGGGTTCTATTGATTCGCAACGGGTATATCAAACAGCCTCTTAAAATTTTGTTAACTAGTCTATAAAATGTCATTCAAGTTTTCCACACGGGCGGGCGTGGAATTGTCCCTTAAAAATAAAAGCGGGTACACCCGCAGGCATAACCGCTTAAATACTTTTAGAATATATTTTAATGAACCCCAGATTTATTTTAGGTGTATTCCCTTTTTACTCAAATGATAACTGTAATTATCGTAAGTAATAGCTATAAATAGCCGTAATTAGTCATCTAACTAGTATTCAGTAAGTTATTGAAATATATATATTTTTAGGGGGTCACTAGGGTCACCCGGGGTGGTATGGTAATCTGTATACAAAGTGAATAGAATTTTACCAGAAATTGGCCATAAACTAGTTGGGTAATCGCTTGTCTTAAGGGGTACCCCTACCTATAGACGTAAGTCCCCGGGTGGGGGGTATACCCCTTAATTATACACCTGATTTCACTTTTGTCAAGTAAAAAATAATTTTTTTAATAAAAAAAGCTTGACAACTAGTGAATACTGTGTATAATATAATAAAGGGAGTACAAAACAAGCACATATCTCATCAGTCTATTAGATTAGTATATAAACAAAGTTGATATGGTGCAGTCTGTACTAAGTAACCTCTAGAGGATTATGAATCTATTACCCCAAAAACAGAAATCTAAAAAAGAACTAACAGAAAAACAAGAAGTATTTGTTAGTTCCCTTATTGAGAACGGCGGAAGCATACCACAAGCTATGAAGAAAGCAGGGTATGAACCTACTTCTCGTTCTTGGTTAGTAAATTCGGTTTCTAATGAAATAGTAGAACGAACACAGAACTACTTAGCAACCCACGGAATGAAAGCCGCACAGAATTTAATCAATGCATTAGATGAAGACGGAACAACGCCGAAGGGTGAACTGCGTTTAAAAGCAGCAGAAAGTTTATTAAATAGAATTGGCATAGGCTCTAGAGAGACAGTAGACCATAACGTAACAGCTATACATGGTGTAGTACTGTTACCTAACAAAGAAAAAGAAATAATAGTAGAAAATGAGTGATATAAAATACATACTTTTTAAAGGTAGTTTACAGCCTAAGAACCCTATGAAAGCTACTGATTCAAAAATAAGAGAATTATCAGGTGTAGGGTATAAACAAGGAAAAGACTATGATTTAGTATCTTTAAAGTTTTTAGAAAGTAAAAGAGGTAAAAAGAAAGGCGGATATGTAAAAACCTACGCAAAAGGCGGAGGAGTAAGAAAACCTAAGTATTAAATGCCTATACCCTTTATAACAACAAAAAGCCCTAAATTTCATGCTTGGATACGAGAAAATTTTAATGAAGACCCATCAGAACTTAAACCTCAACAATTACACAACAAATTTATAGTATATTTAGCATGGAGACGAGCAGAACACAAACAACCACCCAAGATACAAGAAAAACATCAACAATACCATTCGGATACAAATTAGATGAAACAGATAAAAAAACGCTATTACCCATCCCAGAAGAGCTTGAGGCTTATACAAAAGCAAAAGATTATCTTCAATCTTGCTCTTATAGGGAAGTTGCTAGTTGGCTCACTGCCACAACCGGTAGAAAAATATCAGCACAAGGTCTTAGGAAAAAAGTTTTAAGTGAATGAAGTACCTCCTCCAAAGCCTAAACGCATTTACAACTACAGTATTGCGACAAAGGCTCGTATGGCAGCTCAAAAAAAGCTTCGTCAAGCTAAAAGAACTGCTGAAAATAAGAAAAAACAAGTAAAAGCACAAAGAGATAAGATTCGACACATAGAATCTGGTCTAAAAAAGATAGAAGGAACTTTAAATGGTAAAAATCCTTCTGTTTTAACAGAAAATGACTTAAAAATAGCACCAAAAGCTGTAAAAGAGCAAATAAATCAAGAAAATGTTATTTTTAAGCCAAATGAAGGCCCACAAACAGACTTTTTAGCATCTCCAGAACGTGATGTTCTATATGGAGGAGCAGCAGGCGGTGGAAAATCATATGCTCTACTAGCTGATTTACTTAGATATGCTCATTTACCCGACCATAGGGCTTTGTTAATTAGAAGAACACTTGATGAATTAACAGAGTTAATTGACAAAAGCAAGCAATTATATCCAAAAGCATTTCCGGGAGCTGTATTTAAGGAATCTAAATCCATGTGGATATTTCCTAGTGGAGCAACCGCTTGGTTTTCTTACCTAGATAGAGATAAAGACGTTACTAGATATCAAGGACAAGCCTTTAATTGGATAGGTATAGATGAAATAACACATTATCCTACACCTTTTGTGTGGGAGTACTTACGTTCTCGTTTAAGAACAACCAACCAAGAAATAAAACCCTATATGCGATGTACTGCCAATCCCGGCGGTCTCGGTGGATGGTGGGTTAAAAAAATGTATATTGACCCTGCACCACCTCATGAAACATTTGCAGCTAGGGATATTGATTCTGGCGAAATATATAAATGGCCAGAAAAGCACGAAAAAGCAGGACAACCTTTATTTCAACGAAAGTTTATTCCTGCACGACTAACTGATAATCCTTACTTAATGCAAGATGGTCAGTATGAAGCAATGCTTCGTTCTTTACCTGATGTAGAAAGAAAACGATTATTAGAAGGGGATTGGGAAGTTGCAGAAGGAGCAGCCTTTCCAGAATTTTCTAGAAGTCTTCATGTTATAGAACCATTTGAAATTCCTATAGGATGGCAACGAATGCGTTCTGGTGACTATGGATATGCTTCACCATCTTGTATATTATGGGGATGTATAGATTTTGATGGTAATATTTATATTTATCGTGAACTATATGGCTCTGGGTATACAGGTGATGTACTAGCTAGACTAATACTAGAAATGGAACGAAATGACCCAACAATGATAATGTCTATATTAGATACAAGTTGTTGGAATAAAGTTGGATTAGGCCCAAGTATAGCAGAAACAATGATACGAAGTGGAGTACGTTGGATTCCGGCTGATAGAGATAGAGTTTCAGGTAAAGTAGAAGTTCATCGAAGATTAGCTTTAAATGAACGAACAGTTGAACCTCGATTAAAAGTTTTTAGTACGTGTACTAATCTTATTCGTACATTAGCAAGTATACCTACATCAAAAAATAATCCAGAAGATGTAGATACAAAAGCTGATGACCACGCTTATGATGCATTACGATATATGATTATGACTAGACAATCAAATCAACCAACATTAAATACAGCGTTACGAAGAATTAAAGATAGAGTACAGTATGAACCTAGTGATGCAACTTTTGGATATTAAAAATGACAGATGAAGAATTTAAAATATTACAGTTTAAAACAAATAAACTTATTACTGATACATTCAATAAATCAACTTTAAGAAGAACTACAACAAGTAAGACAGCAAAAGCTCATCTTAATGTTTTTAATAAGCAAATAGAAAAATTATTAGCAAATCCTAATTTAACAAAAAGCCAATATCTTGATTTACATAATCAAATTGAAAGTCAAACATCACAGTATACAAATAGAGTTATTAAAAAAGATAAAATAATAGGACAAGAAAAAGATAAAATATTTAAAAAAAATATAAAAAAACAATTAATTAAAAAACAAGAAGTAGCTCCTATATCAAGAGCTTTAAGAAAAATACCTATAACATCTACAAATGTAACAAATAATTTAATAAATAGTTTAGGTGGGTTTGTAGAAGGAAAAAATAAAGTATCTACTGGAACAGCAGTAACACCTTATGATGCAATAAAAGCACAAAGTAATAAAGTAAATTTTAATCTAAAAGGATTTTCTTTATTTGAAAATGCTTCTTATAATGCTAAGATTCATGGAATATCAGGAACTATTCAAGAATTAGATGAAGGTGTAAAAAATAAAAAAATTAGTGTATCCGAAGCTAATAGAATAAAAAGTATACTTAAAGATGATACAGTAAATCATAAATTACATCAATTAGGTACAACTGAACAAGTAGAACAATTTAATAGACCCGGATATCAGAAAGCTTTTAAAAGTTTTCTTTCAAATGTTTTTAAAAAATCTATTAAAGTTATTCCTGTTGTTGGCCCTATATTTCAAATACGAGATATGAAAAAACAATATGAGCAAATGCAAAGGGGTGAGCATCCAATGTTTCCTAGTGCTGAAAAGCTCAGTACACAGGTATATAAAAGAGGCGGTAAAGTAAAGCCTAAACCTTACGCTATGGGAGGTAAAGTCTATAGTAATTCAGTACGTAAACCTAAATTTAAATAGAGGAGAAAAAAATGCCAGATAATAAATATAATTATGGTTCTGATTATGTAATGAAAGCAGACAAAGAAAGTGCATTCAGAAAAGATGCCCCGTTGACTAGAATGAAACCAGATTTCAAAGAAGAAATTCCTGAAGGAGATGACGCTCCAATCATTCAACCAACTCCAACTGCTAAAGCAAAACCATTACAAAAATCAGTTTTAAACGCAGATAAAGAAAAAGCAATATAACAAGGAATAATTATGGCTGATAATAAGCAGGGTACAGACCAAGCTTCAACTATGCCATCAGAAGAATTACCCGGTATTATTGGGTATGTAACTTCTAAGTATACTGAATCAAAGGCTTCTCGTCAAACACATGAAGCTCGATGGTTACGTGCTTATAAGAATTACAGAGGTGTTTATGATAGCACCACTCAATTTAGGGATAGTGAAAAAAGTAAAGTCTTTGTTAAGATAACAAAAACAAAAACACTGGCCGCCTATGGTCAGATTGTTGACGTTTTATTTGCTAATAAAAAATTTCCGATAACAGTTGAACCAACACCTGTACCAGAAGGTATAGCAGAGTATATGCATCAAGCAATGCCGGGGGAAGACCAATTACAATCTCCATTTGGATATAATGGTGATGGTAGAGAGTTACCGCCGGGTGCTACAGAAGCATCTGAACCTATGGATAAATTAGGTGGTTTAAAAGGTAAGTATGAAGGTGCTACACTTTTAGAAGGAGCAGGAAGATTACCAAATCAACCACAAATATCTCCGGCAAAAGAAACTGCATTAAAGATGGAAAAGGTTATACATGACCAATTATTAGATAATAATGCAGTAAATACTTTACGACATTCTATATTTGAATCTGTTTTATTAGGCACGGGAATTTTAAAAGGCCCATTAAATTATAATAAAACTGTTCATAAATGGACAGAAGATAAAACATATGTTCCTTATGATAAGTTAATACCTAAAATAGAAGCAGTATCTTGTTGGGATTTTTTTCCTGACCCTGCAGCTACAAGTCTAGGTGATTGTGATTATGTAATACAAAGACATAAGTTCACACGCTCGCAAATGCGTGATTTAAAAAATATGCCATTCTTTAATGAAGAAGCAATTGAATCATGTTTAGATATGGGAGGTAATTATTCTACTGAATACTATGAAGATATTATTCAAACATATGATAAACAAAATTACGGCGAAGGAACAACATCTGATAGATATGAAGTTTTAGAGTTCTGGGGAACTTTAGATAAAAGTTTATTAGAGCAAGTTGGTGCTGATATACCAGAATCATTAAATCATTTAGATGAATTACAAGTTAATGTCTGGGTAGGTAATGCTCATGTTTTACGTGTAGCAATAAATCCGTTTACACCACAACGTATACCTTACTGTGCTTTACCATACGAAATAAATCCTTATCAATTATTTGGTGTAGGTGTTCCAGAAAATATGGAAGATGCACAATTACTTATGAATGGTCACGTAAGAATGGCTATTGATAATTTAGCATTAGCAGGTAATTTAGTTTTTGATGTTGATGAAGCATCATTAGTACCGGGACAAAATATGGATATATTCCCCGGAAAAATCTTTAGACGACAATCTGGTGTCACTGGAACCGCAATTAATGGATTAAAATTTCCTAATACTGCACCAGAAAATCTACAGATGTATCTACAGGCTAGACAATTAGCAGATGAAGAAACTGGAATACCATCAGTTATGCATGGACAAACAGGAGTTTCAGGAACAGGAAGAACATCATCTGGTCTTTCTATGCTATTAAGTGGAGCAAATTTATCTATAAAAACAGTAATGAAAAATATAGATGATTATTTATTAAAACCACTTGGTGAAGCTATGTTTCAATGGAATATGCAATTTAATACAGAAAATCCAGAAATAATTGGTGATTTAGAAATTAAACCTAGAGGAGTGGCTAGTGTAATGCAAAAAGAAGTTAGGTCACAACGACTAACAGCATTATTACAAACTGTTGCTAACCCTATGTTAGCACCATTCATTAAGATACCTAATCTAATAAGAGAATTAGCTATCGCACAGGATATAGACCCTGAAACATTAGTGAATGATATGAACGATGCAGCAATATTTGCTGAAATGTTAAAAGGATTAAATGCAGCACAACAGCAAGAAACTACTGGAGAAGCTCAAGCCCCTAGTCAACAGCAACCAATGGGAGGCTCTCAAGGAGCACCTACAAATGGAACAGGACAAGACCCATCAGGCGTTGGTAATGGCACAATCGGAACAGGAAATGTTCCGCAATCAGGGGAAAGCAATTTTACTGGGTCAACTCCTTAGATTAAGAGATGATGTTAACGCAGTAGAAAAAAATATAAGGGAGTAAAATGGCACAAACACCGGTACAAGAAGATTTAACTTTTCAAAATATATACAATATTGAATCTAAAACTGGAAGAGTAGATGTAGAAGATTTTGGTAGTGATGATTCAGATGAAAAAAAGGATACGAAAAAATCATCAATTGCTACCTACCCTTCAGGAAGTGCTGTTACTGATTTAAGTGCACAAGTAGATAATATGATGAAAGTTGATGCAACTACTAATGAGTTATATTTTGACAGCCATGATATGGATACTAATATATACCAAGGTATAGCAGCAGCAAATTATGATACAAATAGAGCAAAGTCACAAGCCTATTCATTTAACAATACAACAAAACATTTTTCTAATGTAAGTCAACAAAATAATAATCCATTCTATAAAAATATAGGAGGAAATACAATAAGTGCTACTACAACGGCTGCTGATATTTATGGTGCACCTTTTGGTGGTGGTGGACTAGGAGCATTTGCTTCTGGAATGATAGGAACTATTTTAGGTGGCGGATTTCCTCTCGCAACAGCTATGTCGTGGATTGGTTACGGACTTCAACAAAATAGAGATAAAAATAATTTTATAAAAAAATTAAAAGGTGGAATGGATGGAATACTAAATTTAGAATCAGATTATAAGAGTCAAGTACCAAGTGCAGCCGGCCCTATGACATTTAGATATGCACTTCATCCTGATAAGACTCCTAGACAATTTATGAGTCACATACTATTTAATAGTCATAACCCGGGATATTTTTTAAAAAAACACGCTGAATACGGAAAAAGACCTCAAGAAGCATTAAAAAACTTTATTAATGAAGGTGTAGATAAAGGTGTATTTAATCAACAAGATATAATACACATGGGTTCTTCTCGACATAAGTTAAAAGCCGGAAGTGATGACTATATGAAAGCTTGGGCAGCACAAAAAGCTTTAAAAGAAAAAGGATATGCTGTTAGAGGTAGAGTTGCTATAGCACCGGATGGAACACAATACTTAGATGGACAAGTTTGGACAAGAAGTGATTTAAGTGGAGTTGTAAAAAATCAATTAGGACAAGGAAAAGCCCAAAATCAAGTATCAAATTTAGGACAAAAAGATAATGAAGCTAAACGTACTAATTTTAGACCTACTGTAGAAAAACAAACAAGCACAGGAGGTAGCCCACATCGTGGTTTTACTAGTTTTAATAAACCTAGTAAGGGTAGTGCTAGTTTAGGACAAGGAGCTAGTAAAATGGCAAAAAGAGCAAGAACTGGCCCTGATTTAACTCGTAGACAAGAAGGTGGCCCAATAGGTAATCCTATGGGTGAACAGCAACCTCAAATGCCTATACAAGATGCAGGAAATCTTGAAATGGTTAATGAACCTAATAAAGATATGAGTGGTGTTGCAGATGATGTACCTAGAGAATTAAATGAAGGTGATTTTGTAATTAATGCACCGGCTGTAGAAATGGCAGGAAGAGGTGATATAGAACGAATGATTAGCAGAGCAGTTACTGAATTACAACGTAAAGGTGTGAAACTTGATTTTGGTCAAGCAGCAGAAGATGCTGATTCTATTGTTAAAGCTTTAGTTAGTAATAAAGAAATGATTATTCCTAAAGTAATAGCAGAACAAATTGGTTATGACCGATTAGAAAAAATAAATAATCGAGGAAAAGAAAGAGTTAATGAAATAGAAGAAGAACAACAAGCTGAACAGCAGCAAATACAAGGCAATCCACAGGCTCAAGGTATGATGGGTGTTCAAATGGGTGGACAAATTGCTTTAGATGAAAATAAAAATCAACCTATAGCTGTACCTAGAGAAAGTTTTGCAGGACAAAGTACAGTAGGAAGAAAATTACTTTCACCTATGTCTCCAGAATCACAAGATGATGAAGCAGAATTAGAAAATAAATCACAAAGTTTTGAAGGATTTTTAAAACCTATTAAAATGAATGAAGGTGAAAAAGTAAAAAAAAAAATTCCATTATCAGTAGACGCTAATAATTGGTTTAGTATTCATAGAAATCCCGGCGTAGATTGGGAAGGAAGAAAAGCTGAAGGTGATAGAAAACATACAGTAATAGAAGAATTTTATGACCCAATTGATAGTGTAAGAGCTGTATATCGTATGTTAATGTCGAGAAGTTTACGAACTAACCAAGATGGATTTATATCAATAAAAAATTTATTTGATAAAAATGATGAAATAGGTTCTTACGCAAAAGATTCTTCTCCTTATATGAAAACTTTAAAAGATTTTGGATACACAGAAGACAGTGTTATTGACTTAAAAAATACAGAAAGCACAGTTAAATTTTTAAATTATTTAGCAAGTATAGAAATTGGAAGAGATTATTATAGTAATTCAATGGATAACGAAATGACAGATAGTGTAATTAGAAAAGGAATTGAAAAAGGATACAATTCTATATTAAATGATGAAAATTATAAATACAAAGAACAATTTAATACTATGAAAAATAAACCTATAATTTCTATAGAATTTATGGGTGATAAAAAACCATCTCAAAATATGTATGGTGGTATGTTATCAGTAAATTAAAAAGTTTCCTGATTAATAATCGGGATTAGTGTAAGGCTACTTATACATTCGGTATAACCCCTAATACACTTAACAACCAAAATCGGCTACTCACATTTATACGTGACCCCGAAGGAGGAAATATGGCTAAAGCGAAAGCTAAAGAAGCTGAAATAGAAAGTAAAGAAAACGTGGTTGAAGAAGATGTGGCTACTCCCTACAAAAATCCTTATCAAAAAGATTTGGATAAAGAAGTAGAAGACCCCCGTCAAACTGCAGAGGACACTCAAGAAGAAGCTACTCCTCAAGATGCAGGTTTCATAAATAAAACTGAAACACAACCAAACCATGATTATAAAAAAAGATATGATGACCTTAAAGCTCATTATGATAGAAAGCAAAACGAAAGTAAGCAGAAAACTGAAGAGTTAGAGGCTAAACTTAGAATTGCTGAAAAAAATCAAGCAATAGCAAATTATTCACCACCAAAAACTGATGATGAATTAAAACAATTTAAGGAAAAATATCCAGACGTATATGACGTGGTAGAGACAATATCTCAAAAGCAAGCTGTAAGACAAGTTGAAACTTTACAAGATGAGGTAAAAACTCTTCGTAAACGTGAAGAAGATTTAGTTGTACAAAGTGCTTATAGAGAATTGTTAACAGCTCATCCGGATTTTAATGAGTTAAAAGATGCACCAGAATTTTTAGAATGGTTAGAAGGGCAACCTCCTTCCATCTCAGATGGTGTAACTAAAAACAATAAAGATTCTAAATGGGCAATTCGAGTTCTTGACTTATACAAAGCGGACAAGGGTTTAAGCAAAAGCAAACCAAAATCAAATATTAGTGCAGCAAGCAGCGTGACAAAGACTACGGCCAAGTCTGTAAATGTTTCTAGCAACTCTGATAAGCGAATTTGGAAGGCATCTGAGATTCAAAAAATGAATCCAAATGTCTATGAAAAGTTCGAGAAGGAGATTGATATCGCTTTTAAAGAAGGGCGTGTTGATACTCGAGCTTAAACTTAACCTTATAGGAGAATAATTATGGCGATTACAGCATCTGCCGGTTATGACAATTTACCTTCGGGCAATTGGCTACCGAGCATTTATTCGCAGAAAGTTCTCAAGTATTTCCGTAGAAGCTCTGTTGTTGAGGGTATCACTAACACTGATTATGCGGGAGAAATTGAGAATTATGGCGATACTGTTAGAATCATAAAAGAACCGGCAATTTCTGTCAGTTCTTACACTAAAGGTGCACAAACTAATCTACAAAATATTGCAGATGACCAAACTACTCTTGTAGTTGACACTGCAAATTATTTTGCTTTTAAAGTAGATGATATCGAAGAAAGACAATCTCATGTAAATTGGGAATCTTTAGCTACTTCTTCTGGAGCTTATGCTCTAAAAAGAAAGTATGATAAAGATGTTTTAGAAGCTATCTCTACTACTTCTGGAATCAATGCGGGTACAGCAGTAACTGCTAATACAGGTGATTTAGCTCACAGTGTTATAGCGGAATCTGCTAGACTTCTTGATGACAATGAAGTACCGGAAGAAAATAGATGGTTCGTGGCACCTCCGATTTTTTACGAGCAGTTAGGAGCAGCCGGCTCAAAAGTTATGGATATGTCCGTAATGGGTAGCAGTGGTGAATCCCCGCTTCGTAATGGATTGGTATCAGAAATTACACTTTGTGGTATGAAGTTGTATAAATCAACAGCGTTAAATAGGTCTGGAACAGATATTATTACAATATCTGGTACTTCTAATGCTTACTTCTGCATGGGCGGACATATGTCTGCTGCTGCAACAGCTTCGCATATTGCGAAAACTGAAGTAGTTAGAGACCCAGATTCATTTTCTGACGTTGTAAGAGGATTGCACGTATATGGTAGTAAAGTTCTTAGAGCTGAAGCTATCACTAGAACTGCAGTTGTCTTAACATAATAGGGAGGCATAGACAATGGCGACACATACAAAAGCAACTGGTGGAACTAGCGGTCACGCTTCTACTAGACGCAGACCTTATTGGGTAGAAAATACTGTTGATTACTCACTTTTTGACCCGGCAGCAAATGACTTGGTGCAACACATCAATGTTCCTGCTGAAACTGTTGTTATGGCAGCAGGTCTTGAAGTATTAACAGCATCAGCTTCTAGTGTAACTCTAGATTTAGGTTGGACAGCAACATCTGGAAATCTAACTACTGAGGTAGATAGATGGGTTGATGGATATGATTCAACTTCAACTGGAATAGCAGCTCTTGCTCCTGCTCATGCAGGATGGGTTGCTTTTAAAGCGGCTGACACCATTGATGTAAAAGTCCTTGGTGCTCAAGATACTTCTGGAAAAGTAAGAGTATGGGCAGTACTTTGTGATATAAGTGGTTCGGATGAAACTGCTTCTAACACAGCCTAACTTATAACTATTAGGGGGGCTTTATGCCCCCTTATTTATATAAAATATATATGCTTTATTCTGATAAAATAGTATGGTTATCATCTTATCCAAAAAGTGGAAATACTTGGGTAAGAGCATTTTTAAGTGATTACTTGTTTTCTAAGAATAAAGATTTTGAATTTTCATTATTACATAATATTGAAAAGTTTCCTAAAAAAAGATTATTTCCGGATTGCATTGTAGAACCAGAAAATTCAGGATTACGTTCTATATTAAGCGGTTACGAAAATTTTTTAGATGAACAAAAAGATTTAAAAGGTATATATAAAACACATAATGCTTATAATGAATTTTTTACAAATAAAAATTTAACAGCAGGATTTGTGTATATAACTAGAAATGTAAAAGATATAATAATTTCTTTTGCTTATCATTATAATTGTTCTATAGATGATGCTATTGATTTAGCTATACCTAATAGAAAAAAACATATTGAATCATGGAAAAGATTTACTGATGTTCCTAGTTTATATTTAAATTATGAAGATATAGTAAAAGATACAAAAAAAGAATACACAAAATTGTTACATTTTTTACACATAAAAATAGATAAAAAAAAATTAGATAAATCTATTAAAAATACAAGTTTTTCTAATTTAAAAAAATTAGAAATAGATAATGGATTCTTTGAATCGGCTGATTATAAAACAGAAAAAGAACGGCCATTTTTTAGAATAGGTAAAGTAAAACAGTGGGAGAATGTTTTTAATAATAATCAAAAGGAAAGAATAAATTCTTTACTTTATTAAATAGGAGATATAATGACAGTAAAAGAAATAAAAACAGAAACTTCTACGGATTCTAGAGGTAGACCTATCGGAAAAACATGGGATGCAACTGCAACAGAAAAAACTGTTCAATTATACCCTGATGAAAATATAGAAACAGGTTTAGCTCAACGAGTAAATAACTTAGAAAGTAAATTAGATTCTTTATTAAAAATTTTTATGGATAAAAAATAATGGATAATGGAATTTGTGTAATTTGTGGTCATGCGTGTCATTGTTCGCATGGTGGGAGTTGTTGTATTGAGAATTGCCATTGTGGTAATTGCGAACATGAAATAAAATCGGAGATAGACTAATGAAAGCAACTAAAGAATTAAATTGTATTGGATACCCCCATGATGACCCTTATGGATTAGCAGCAGCTTTTAAAAAGGCATTTGGGTTTAATAACAAAAAAGAAAAAGAAAAAGAAAAATCTAAAAAAATTTCAACTAAAGTAAAAAAACAAAGTGTAAAGGATTTTTATTAATGCCGGAATGCTGTCCTATATGTGGTTGTGATAAAGATAAATGCGTCTGTGAAGATGGATGTGATTCTTGTGGGGCTTAGTGCCTTTTAAATCAGAAAAACAACGAAAGTATCTTTTTTCTAAAAAACCTAAAATAGCTAGGGAGTGGTCTGAAAAATATAATACAGGAGGAAAAATGGCAAAACCGGGACTATATGCAAATATAAATAAACGAAAAAAATCAGGTACTAGTAGAACTAAATCTAAATCTACAATATCACCAGAAGCTTATGCTAATATGAAAGCAGGATTTCCTAAAATGTATGGCGGTTCTATGAAAAAACCTACTAAGAAAATGTATGGTGGTAAAATGCATATGAATAGAAAGAAAGGCAAATAATGAAAGGCGTAAAACATTACACAAAAGATGGTAAGGAGTGGAAAGGTAAAACACATAAGCATAAAGATGGAACTTTAATGACTGGTGCTACTATGACAAAAAATAGTAAAAAACTATTTCACTTTAAAGACCTATCTGCAAAGGCTAAAAAAATAGCGAGAGGTTAATGGTAGCAAAAAAATATCAAAATCCTAAAGGTGGATTAAACGAAGAAGGTCGTAAACATTTTGAAAAAAAAGATGGCGGTAATTTAAAATCTCCATTAAAATCTGGAACTAGTCCTAGACGAGTTTCATTTGCTTGCAGATTTGCAGGAATGAAAGGGCCAATGAAAGATTCAAAAGGAAGACCTACAAGAAAAGCATTAGCACTTAAAGCTTGGGGTTTTGGGAGCGTTGGTGCGGCATCTAAGTTTTGCCAAACCCATAAAAAATCTTGACAAAACAACGATTTAGTGTATAATATATAAAGGGAGACATGGCAACAACTTATTTAACTTTAACAAATAACGTATTAAACGAACTTAACGAATCCGAATTAACATCTTCTACTTTTTCAAGTAGCAGAGGTATTCAAACATCTGTTAAAAAGTTTGTTTTAAAAGCCATGCATGAAGTATATAATGGTTTATCGGAGATACCAGATTTATACTTATCAACTACTCAAGATACAAATGCAGGACAAAGAACATATAGTTTACCTTCATCTGCATCTCCTCAAAGTACAGATAAAGCATACAGAAAAATAGATTGGCAGACATTTCGATTAGTTCCTAAAGAATTAGTTACTAATGGTGAATTTACCTCTGATATAAGTAGTTGGACTACTATAGCAGGTTCGGGTAGTGCAGCCTATAATAGTGGTGGTAATGGTAGAGCTAGATTAAATGATTATGCTATCTATCAATCTATTTCTACTGTAAAAAATAAAGATTATAAATTACAAATTAGAGCATTTGATTCTCATAGTGCAGGGCAAGCATTAAAAGTTCAAGTAGGAACAGCAGCAGAAGGAACACAAAATTTAAGTACAACACTAACTGTAGAAGATTTTGGAGCAGGTGCAGTTTTAGATACATCATTTACTGCAACAGCACAAACAACTTATATAACATTAAATAATACTGTAACATCAACAAATTTAGATATAGATTATGTTCGTATATCTGAAAATATACCTGTTCGTAAATTAAAATATTTAACATATGATGATTGGAATAGAAAATACTTAGAAACTGATTTAACAAATGATTCTGATTCTTATGGAACACCAAGTATAATTTATCCAACACAAGATAAAAAATTTGGCTTATCACCAGTTCCAGATAAAAGTAATTATACAATTCAATATGAATATTGGAAAGTACATACTGATTTATCTGCACATGGTGATACAATGGATTTAGATGATAGATTTAAAGATGTAATAATAAATAGAGCTAAATATTACGCTCATATTTTACGTTCAGATTTACAATCAGCACAATTAGCGGATAGAGAATTTAAAGAAGCAATGAAATCATTGCGTGTTGAATACGTTAATAATGCATCATACATGACAGACCATAGAGTTAATCATGGTGGTAGAGTAGGTTCAGGAGTATTTTAATGCCATATACCGGATTACAAAAACCTATGGTTGTAAGTTGTGCGGGTGGTTTAGTATTAAATAAAGATGTTTTTGCTATGCATCCCGGAGAAGCTTTACAACTTCAAAATTTTGAACCTAGTATTGAAGGTGGATATAGAAGATTAAATGGAACAACAAAGTATAATTCTACTATAGTTCCGCAAGTTTCAGCTTCTACAGAAAGAATACAATTATGTGCTATATTTAATGATATTATTGTAGCAGCAAGAGGTGGAACTGTATTAACAGGAACTACTTCAGGAAGTTGGACTTCACGAGCTACAAGTAAAGGCACAACATATACATATGATTTTGATAAATTTAATTATGATGGTAATGATAAAATAATTATTGCTACAGGAGAAGCAGCAGCTTTTACATTAAATACAAGTTATTCAGAAGATATAATAAATGCAACAGGCGGTGGAACTGCACCAACTAATCCTAAATTTGTAAAATCTTTTGCAAATCATATGTTTTATGCAGGTATGTCTAATGCGACATCTACTATACAATTTTCTGGCCCATATACAGAAGATGATTTTGATACTGGGGCAGGAACAATAATTATGGGTGATGTTATTACTGGAATGAAAGTTTTTCGTGATGAATTATTTGTTTTTTGTGAAAATAGTATATTTAAAATAACAGGAACAAGTTCAAGTAATTTTGCTAAAGCCGAAGTTGCAAAAGGAATTGGTACACTATCCCATCATTCAATACAGGAAATAGGTGGTGATATTATTTTTTTAGCAGCAGATGGTATTCGTACTATTGCCGGTACAGCAAGAATTGGTGACGTAGAATTAGGTACTGTATCTAAACAAGTACAAGATAGAATAAATGATATAGGATATGATAATGTAACATCTACTGTTATAAGAAATAAATCTCAATATCGTTTATTTTATCCACAGACAAATGGAGCTGAATCTAGTTCAAAAGGATTAGTAGCAGTAATAAAACAAAATCCAAATACTCAAAGTATGGGATTTGAATATTCTGATATTAAAGGATTAAAAGTTGCTTGTTGTGATTCAGATTTAATTAGTAATACAGAAACAACAGTTTCTGGTGGATATGATGGGTACATATATAAACAAGATGATGGTAATGTTTGGACACGAGCAAGTTCTACTTTTACAATGGAAGCTACCTATAGGTCTCCAGATATGACAATGGGTGACCCCGGAGTTAGAAAAAATATGCAAAGAGTAAATGTAAACTGGAAACCGGAGGGTGAAGTTGATGCTAGTATGTTTGTAAGATATAATTATGATGATAGTGATACACCACAACCAAGTGTTTTTTCGTTACAAACATCAGGCAGTGGTGCAATATTTGGAAGTGGAAAATATGGAACAGCCGTTTTTGGTCAAGGTGATTTACCTATTACAAGACAAGCTATAGAAGGTTCTGGATTTGCAGTTGCATTAAAAATAACAGATACAAGTACAAAAAATCCTTGGGCATTACGAGGATATGAATTAGAATTTACACCGGGAGGAAGAAGATAAATGGGAGCAACATATACAAGACAAAGCTCTAGTAATATCGTTGATGGAAACGTCATTGAAGCATCTGATATAAATAATGAATTTAATCAGTTACTAGCTGCATTTGAAGCAAGTACAGGTCATACACATGATGGTACTGCTAATGAAGGTGGTGCTGTTACTAAATTATTAGGTAATACTTTAACATTTGGTGCAGGTACTGCAGGTACAGATATTACAGTAACATTTGATGGTGAAACATCAGATGGTGTTATGTATTGGATGGAAGATGAAGACCACTTTAAATTTGCTGATGATATAGTAGTTGATAGCACTAAAAGATTATATTTTAATGATGAAGGTGGAGAATATATCTATGGTGATGGAACTGATTTATATTTAACTTCTGGTGCAGATATAAATATACCTGCTAATATTGGATTAACTTTTGGTGATGATGGTGAAAAAATTGAAGGTGATGGAACTGATTTAACAATTTCAGCTAATAATTTAAATGTAGATGCGGCAGCAGATATTAATCTTGATGCTGATGGTGGAGATATTTTCTTTAAAGATGGTGGTACTACTTTTGGTAGTGCAACAAATACTTCTGGAAATTTAATAATTAAATCAGGAACAACTACAGCTTTAACATTTAGTGGAGCAAATGCAACATTAGCAGGTGATTTAACAATCTCTGGTGATGATTTAACAATGGGTACTAATACAAGTGGTGCAGTATTAGTTGCTGATGGAACAAATTTTAATCCAGTTGTTATATCTGGGGATATATCTATAGGAACAACAGGTACGGCAGCAATTGGAAGTGATGTTATTGTTAATGCTGATATTAATTCTTCAGCAGCAATTGCAGATTCTAAACTAGCAACTATTTCTACAGCCGATAAAGTTTCTGGTGCAGCAATTCAAATTGATGGAGCAACAGATGGAACTTCTATAACTGTAGCTGATGCAGATAAAATTTTAATAGATGATGCCGGTACAACAAAATATATTACTGCTTCTCAACTTAACACATATACAAGTGGAAGTGTAGCAGCAGATGATATTGGAACTGGTGATGCAGCGGTTACTATTGCAACATCTTCTGGTAATATTACTATAGATGCAACAGCAAATAATAGTGATATTATATTTAAAGGAACAGATGCTACTTCTGATATTACAATGCTTACATTGGATGGAAGTGAAGCAGGTGCGGCAACATTTAATGATAAAATTATTGCAACAGAATTAGATATATCTGGTAATGTAGATATTGATGGAACTTTAGAGACAGATGCATTAACAATAGATGGGGCAACTTTAGCAGAAACAATAGCTGATACTGTTGGGGCTATGGTTGGCTCTAATACAGAAACAGGAATTGCTGTAACTTATGAAGATGGAGATAATACTTTAGATTTTGTTTTAGCTGCAGCACAAACAACAATTACATCAATTTATGCTACTGACTTAATACTAGGAGAAGATTCTCAAACTGCTATTGACTTTGGAACAGTCAATGAAATTGACTTTAAAGTGGATAATGCGGCAAGATTAACTTTAACATCTTCAGCATTATATCCTGTAACGGATAATGAAATAGATTTAGGTACTTCTTCTTTAGAATTTAAAGATGCTTACTTTGATGGAACAGTAACAACAGATGCATTAACAGTTTCCAGTACAACTAATTTAGATGGTGCTATTCAAGTAGATAATACCATAACAGTAGGTGTCGATGACACTGGTTATGATGTTAAATTCTTTGGTGATACAGCAAGTGCTTATATGCTTTGGGATACTTCTGCCGATGATTTAATTCTTGGTGGAGGAGCAGGTTTAATTGTACCAGATGGGCAATTAACTTTAGGAAGCACGGCAGTTGCATCAACTGCGGCAGAATTAAATATTATGGATGGTGGCACTGCGGCTTCATCTATAACATTAGCAGATGCAGATAGATTAGTAACAAATGATGATGGAACAATGAAGCAAATAGCTTTAACAACATTAAAAACATATTTAACGAGTGCAGGATTTTCAAGTGAAGACCCAACTGCCCTAGCAATTGCTCTCGGTTGATTTAGGATAATAGGAGGATAATAAATGGCTAATACTTTTAAAGTAGTAACAAAAGCAGGAGTTACCAGTGCTGATGTTATCTACACAGTTGCAGGTTCTACTACAACAGTAGTTCTTGGAATGATGGTAGGTAATACAACAACTGGGCAAATTACTGCAACAGTTACACTAACTTCAGATACCTCTAGCAGAGCAGGTGCAAATAACGAAGCCAACCAAGCGGTTGAGTTAGTAACTAATGCACCCATACCTGTTGGCGGCTCTTTAGAACTACTTTCGGGTAACAAGGTCGTGATGGAAACAACAGATACGCTAACATTAACAGCGACTGGTGCGGCTGACATTGCTTTGTCAATAATGGAGATAACGTAGAATGGCATATGTAGGGACACCCTTAGATACAACTAATGCATTTCAATCATTAGCTGGTAAAAGATTTAGTGGCGATGCAAGTACAACTGATTTTACATTAGACTCTTCACCGAATAGCACTTTAGATATTGAAGTTTTTGTCGATAATGTAAGACAAGACCCAAATTCAGCATACACTTTAAGTGGAACAACTTTAGCATTCACTGCCGCTCCTCCTACTGGCACGAATAATATTTATGTTGTTCACCAAGCAAAAGCTGTAGGAACAATAAATCCGGCTGATGGAACAATTACTGCTGATAAAATGGCAGAAGGTACTGGTGGTTTTTTAGATTGGCAGTCTGTTGTTACTGGTAACACAACAATGGTTGCAGGTCGAGGATATTTTGTAAATACTTCAGGTGGTGCAATTACTATGACATTACCCGCTAGTGCTACAATAGGTGATACTGTTGCTATAATAGATTACGGAGCAACAGCAGATACAAATAATATTACTATTGGGAGAAATTCACATAACATACAAGGTTCTGGTGCTAACTTAACAGTTTCAACTGAAAGAGCAGCATTTGAATTAATTTATGTTGATGCAACTCAAGGATGGTTATTGAACCAAAAATAATATGGCTAATTATCACGATATTAAATACAATGTGGATTATGCAGGAAATGCAGGAGTTTTAATGCCTCTTGCTTCTACAACAGCTAGTTCAGATGCAACTATATCATTTACAAGTGGTATAGATTCTACTTATGATGAATATTTACTTATATGGAATGATTTACACCCAGAGGATAATGGTGATGGAAAAATAGCAGTGCAAGCTACAACAGATGGAAGTAACTTTAATGTTACTCTGACCACTACAGTATTTTATGCTTATAATAATGAGGGTGATGATTCTAGGGGTTTGACATATCATACTGGCTCTGATTCAGCACAAGGAACTGCATTAGCCCCGTTAACTGCGGGTGGAACAGGTAATGATAATGACCAATCTACATCTGGATGGCTTAAATTATATAACCCCTCTTCAACAACTTTTGTAAAACATTTTATATCACGATGTTGTAATTATCAAGATTCAGATTATACTAATGATGGACACGCAGCAGGTTATTTTAATACTACTTCTGCTATAACTGGAATTAGACTTGCTTTTACTAGTGGGGATGTTGATGCAGGAACAGTACAACTATTTGGAGTTCATTAATGGCAACGTATTCAAGTCTTAGATACAATTTTACACCACCTGATGCTACTACATCAGCACAGGTTGGAGCAGGTGCAATGAAATTAATTAAATCTATTGATGCTTCTTCTGACTCTACAATTAGTTTTGTTGATGGAACATCTAGTGTTGTATTAGATAATACTTATAAAACATATATATTTGTTCTTACAAATATTCATCCTAGTGCAAATAATGAATGGTTTAAACTATATTTTAGTATTGATACAGGAAGTAATTATAATGCAACAAAAGTATCTGCTGCGTTTTTTGCTAGGCATTTTCAAGATGATTCAGAAACATCTTTAACTTATGATACAGGGGGAGATGTAGTAGGTACAGGGGGAGACCCAATATCTGATACAGGAACTGATAATGACCAAGGTTTTTCTGGTACAATCTGGTTATTTAATCCATCACAAACAACTTATGTAAAACATTATTTCGGAACAGTAATTTCCGATAGGTGGAATGACTCCGCCAATACTAATTTTTTTAATGGATATGTTAACAGTACATCTGCCGTAGATGCTGTACAATTTAAGTTTGATAGCGGAAATATAGATACGGGAAATTTTAAACTATATGGGATAGCGTAATGGCGACATATAAAAGCATAGCATACGACCAAGCTCTTAGTACAGGAGGTTCACAAGTTTTATTATCAGAAACAACAGCATCTAGTGATTCAACTATATCTTTTACAAGCGGAATTGATTCCACTTATAAGGAATATATTTTTAAATTTATTAATTGCCACCCAAGTGCTAATGGCCCAAATTTTAATGTTAATTTTTCAATAGATGGTGGTAGTAATTATAATGTTACTAAAACAACTTGGTTTTTTCATTCAAGACATGACGAAGATGGGTCAGATGGACAAGTTGTATATGATACTGGAGGAGATTTAGCACAAGGAACAGGAAATCAATATATCTCTAGAGGAATTGGAAATAGTAGTGCTGATGAATGTTTAAGTGGAGAATTTGTAATATATAATCCTTCTGATACAACCTTTATAAAACATTTTGTAGGTGTATCAAATTCTATGGAAGTAAATGCCAGTTCACAAGCAGCTTATTTTGGAGGATATTGTAATACAACAAGTGCAGTTAATGCTGTAAGATTTGCATTTAACACAGGAAATATTGATACAGGAACAATTAAACTATATGGAGTATTATAATGCCAAGATATCATAACATAAACGGAGTAAGAGTACAATTTACAGCAGAAGAAGAAACTGCTCGTGATGCTGAAGAAAAAACATGGGCCGATGGTCGGCTTGATAGAGATTTATTTGAACTTCGTCAAAAAAGAAATAGACTATTAGCAGAGACAGATTATTTTGGAGCAAGTGACCAAACGATGTCTGATGCAATGAAAAAATATAGACAAGATTTAAGAGACCTAACAACAGGTCTTGATACAACTACTAAAGTGGCTAACGTAACGTGGCCTACAAAACCATAGGGAGTAAAACATGAGTAAAACAGTAATAACATTACCTAGTTTTGGTTTAACAGACCCCGGAGCAGATAAAACCATTATGTGGGATGATTCTGCTAGTGCTCTTGCAATAACAGGGCCGGGAACAGGAGGAATTTCTGTTGGTTCTCAATGGAGAGTAACTACAACATTTGCAGGAGATGCTGCACCTATTTCTTCAAATTGGGAACAAAGTGATTCAACTGGATATGCAAATCTTGGAAGTGCAATGAGTGAATCTTCTGGTGTTTTTACATTTCCAAGCACTGGATTTTATCTTGTTAGTTTTATTGCTATGATTAAATCAGATAATGCAGCAAACAGATGTGCTTATAATATTTTTGCAACAACTGATAATTCAACATATGCACAAATTACAGAAGCATCGGTATTTGGAGCAAATACTGGTGGTAGCAATACTTATGCAAGTGTAATGTCACAAGCAATAGTAGATGTAACAAATACAACAAATGTAAAAGTAAGATTTCATGTGGTACAAGAGGATAACAGCAATGATACAAATTGTAATACAAATTATCCACAAACTGGTGCTACATTTATTCGTCTTGGTGACACGTAGGAGATAAGATGGCAGATAGCAAAGGAAGACCAAATCATATTGAAGATGCACTTGTTAGAATGCATCCTCACCAATGGTTTACTTGGTCAGATTCTAAAAATAAAATTTATGCAAATTTAAAATTAACAAGTGAATATTGGGTAGATGGTTCTGCCGTTAGTAATCCTAATAGTAAACCAACAGAAAAGCAATGTACTGATAAATTAAAAGAATTACAAGACGCATGGGACGCAGAACATGATTCTTATAAATCTAAAAGACGAGCAGAATATCCAAGTATAGCAGACCAATTAGATGATATATATCATAATGGTATTGATGGGTGGAAAGCTACAATTAAAACAACAAAAGATAAGTACGCAAAAAGTTAAGGAGTAAAACATGGCACTAAGTAAAGCAGGATTAATACAAGTAGGAAATGCAGCAGCAGAGGATAGAAAAATTATATTCGATGGTAATGCACAAGATTGGCATATAGGCATTGATGATTCTGCTGATGATTTAACAATTGGATTAGGTAGCACTTTAGGTACTACTTCACATATAGTTATTGATGAAGCAGGATGTGTAACTAAACCATTACAACCTGCTTTTCTTCTTGAAGATGACTCAGATACATCACTTGCACATAATACAGAACAAACACTTTCATTTGATTCTGAACTTTTTGACCAAAATGCAGATGTAACTGCAACTACATTCACAGCTCCCGTTACTGGAAGATATTATTTTACTGCAAGCTGTTTAATTGATATTGGAACTGGTGCAGCTACTCATGTAAAAAATAACTACATAAGATTTCTTGCTTCAAACAGAAGTGCTTTT
>VTLG01016421.1_pt1 | contig 31477 bp, 26 predicted proteins | sample 4694571 | NCBI WGS metagenome assembly VTLG01 (sample SAMN12604809, study PRJNA352737) | marine metagenome | biome: ENVO:00000447; feature: ENVO:00000209|ENVO:00000569|ENVO:01000036; material: ENVO:00002151; isolation source: viral sequences binned using virsorter ...
AGGTGTAGATCATAATTATATTGACTCAAGAAAATTTGGAAGTGCAAGTGGTACAGGAATTTTAAAAATTAGAACTAATCAAAGGGATGCGATAGTTGTTAATAATAACGGTTCTGTAGAATTATATGATGCATCAACTAATCCATCAATAAAACGTCTAGAAACCACAAATTCGGGAGTTAGTATATTTGATAATTTGCACGTTGCTGGAGTATCTACATTTGTAGGTGACGCAGAATTTAATGGTAACGTTAGTATTGCAGGTACATTAACATATGAAGACGTAACGAATGTAGATTCCATTGGCATCATAACAGCGAGAAAAGATGTTCATGTTGGTGCTGGATTATCCGTAGTTGGTGTTGCAAGTGCTACATCATTTGAATCAACAGTAGCAACAGGAACTGCACCATTTGTTGTTGCCTCTACTACAAAGGTAATAAATTTAAATGCAGATTTACTAGATGGTTTTAGCACAGCAAACGGTGCTGCTCCAAATAGTGTTGTTGTTCGTAACGCTGCTGCTGGATTTAGTGCAGCAGATGTAACTTTTGAAGATATAGTTGGAACTGCATTATCAATTTCTGGTATTACTACACTTAGTGGTAATGCAGAATTTCGTGGTGATCTAACAACATTTGTTGGATCAGGCACAGGTGCAGGAAATGGTGGTGCACCATTTGCGATTTGGTCGAAAGCAAATAACTACCTATGGTTTTCTGATGCGACAAGAATTCTTATGGGATTTGGTCAGCACTTAGAAATCAAGCATAGTGATGATGAGTCAATAATTAGAGATACAAGAGCAGGTGTAGCTGCTACTTTAGCAATTGGAGCTGATAAGTTAATTCTTAGAAATAAAGATGGTAATGAACCATATCTTGAAGCAAGTGACAATGGTTCAGTTAAACTCTACAATGACTTTATCCCTAAATTTGAAACTAGTGGGATCGGTGCTACTGTATATGGGCAATTAGATACCACTAACTTAGAGGCATCTGGTATTGCAACGGTTGGTCTTGCAACGGTTGTTGGAAATGCTGGTATAGGTAGTCTTAATGTAACTGGTGTTTCAACATTTGTTGGTAGAATAGATGCTTTAACTCGAATAGATATTGGACAAGATGGAACTGCTGGACGAATTCGTCTTAGTAATGGAGTTGGCAGTGGTTTTGTATATCAGATATTAAATGTTGGTGGAAATCTTACATTAAGATCATCGAATGGGGGAGTTCAAGCAGATGATAACATTGGTAGAAAATTATTCTTTGGTTCACCTGGTGGTGCATTTCAGATATATCATGCTGGTTATTCAAAATTATCTACCACTGGTTATGGGGTTACAGTCAAAGGAAATACTGAAACAAGAACTTTAAATGTAACTGGATTATCAACATTTGCTGGAATTACAACAGTCACAGGTGAGACATTATTTACAAAACAATTAAATGTATCTGGCGTATCTACCTTTAATAGTAATATTTTTGTAGAGGCAACTACTGACACTAATCAGTTAAATGTTACTGGTGTTTCAACATTTACTAGTGATATAGATGTAAATGCAAGCTTAGATGTAGATGGCACAACTAGTGTTGATAGCTTTGAAGTTTCTGGTGTTTCAACATTTAATGGTAATATTAAGATTGATGATAGGATCAAGCATATTGGGGATGAAGATACACAGATAAGATTCCCTGCTGATGATACAATTTCAATGGAAACTGCTGGAAGTCAGCATTTACGTATTGAACCTAATGGTAATGTTGGAATTGGAACAGCAAATAATACTCCCACATCAAAGTTACACGTATTAGTTGATGGAGTTGGTCAAGGGATAAACATTGCAAACAAAGAAAATTTATATCCCGTACAAAGCACAGGTTATTCTGACATAAGTTTTACATTTAGAGATTATCTAAATGGTGGTAGTTCTGGTGCTCCAGCAATCATAAGGGGTCAGAGTGATAGTGCATATGCAACCAAAAGATCATCTAAATTGATATTCTTTACTTCTCCACAGGATGGAACGAACACTCCAACCGAAAAAATGAGAATTGAACATGATGGTAAAGTCGGTATCGGAACTGATAATCCTAATACAAAAGTCCACATATCTGGGACAGGTGCAGGTACAAATACCTTAAGAATTGATACCAGTGGAACAGGATTATCATTCCATAATCATTCTGAATTTATAGGATTTCTCGGTAATGATTCTGGTAAATTATCTATCAATGCTGGAGGAACACAGGATACTTTAGTATTAAAAACTGCTGGCACTGAAAGACTTCTCATCACATCGGCAGGTAATGTTGGTATCGGAAGTACTATACCACAAGATATTCTAACACTTAGAACAGGTGATGATGTTACTTCATTAAGACTTATTGACCCGACTGCCGATACATATGGAGGACACTTTAGTTTCTATAATACTGCTAATGAAGTTCGAATTGGTGGAGTTTATAACAATGATAAAAGAGCAGTAATTAGAATTCATAGAGATGCCGATGATGATGCTATTGTCATTGATGGAACTAACAACATTACATTCGACGGAAATTTATTTAGAAATACAGTTCACACTCAAGATATTGGGTCATCATCAAATCCTTGGGATAAAGTATATGCTAGTGAGTTTATAGGTTTAATTAATACAACTCAAGAAAATGTAACTACTGGTAATTTACTTGTCACGGGTATTGCAACCTTCCAAGGTAATGTGTCAATCGCAGGAACTCTTACATACGAAGATGTAACTAACATAGATTCGATTGGAATCATAACAGCAAGAAAAGATGTTCATGTAGGTGCTGGTGTTTCTGCTGTTGGTGTTGGGTCTTTCGGTTCAGTTCAACTTGATGGTGGTGTAACATTAGAAAATTCTACAACTACAGGCACGGGTAAAGCATTAAAAATAATATCACCTTCAGGATATATTGAAGTTGGTTCACAAAATACTAATAATGCTCATTTTTATACAGATAGACCAAGGTTTTATTTTAATAAAAGAGTACTCGTTGATGAGGGTATAATTGGTTCCTTCGATGAAGATTTAGTATTTGTAACTGATCAGAATGAAGAGAGATTAAGAATTGAAAATGACACAGGTAATGTTGGTATCGGAACTGCTGCCAACGATGGAGATGCAAAACTCGTAATTGAAGGAGTAACTGCATTAACCAATGTTGACCAAACTGTTATGGTTAGGGATAGTAATTCTGACGATGCTGTAGGTAGAGGTGGAAATATTGGTTTTGGTGCTTATGTAAATGGCACCATGAGAACTCTTGCTGCCATTGGAGGATTAAAGAAAAATAGTAGTAATTCTTTTGACGGTAATCTTGCATTGTATACAAGAAGAAATGCAGAAGCAACATTAGATCAGAGACTTACCATCCTATCTACTGGTGAAGTTGGTATTAACGATACTAATCCATCATCAACACTTACTGTTGCTGGAGATGTAAGTCTTACTAGAGGAACTGCGACTAGCTCATTAACGAGAACATTAAGTATTGGTGGTTCTAGAAATCAAGGTAATAATTTTGCATCAATTGATTTAAAAAATTATGATAATGATAGTTCTCCAGTTGTAGATTATGTTGCTGCTAGAATTACAGGAACTGTTCCTAGCACTCCACAAAATGGTGGAGAACTTGTATTTTATACCTCTCCAACTGGAGGTGATCCAACTGGAATAACAGTAGAAGAAAGACTTCGCATCGCATCAGATGGTAAAGTTGGTATAAACAGCTCAGCACCTAACACTAGGCTAGATGTCATTGAGAGTTCTGCAAATCGAACTTGGACACCAGGTACTTCAGTTGTGTCGATGTTTGAACGTGGATCTAATAGTAGAATTGCAATAGTTGCTGGTGCTAGTTCATATTCTGAAATAGATTTTGGTGATACAAATGATGATAATGCTGGATACATTCGATATGACCATAGTGACAATAGTATGTCATTCAGGACTAATACTGATGAAAGGCTTCGCATCACAGGGATAGGTTCAGTTGGTATTGGAACTGATGATCCACAACAATTATTACATGTAGAAACTTTAGATTCAACTGCTCGTATTCATATTGAACGTAAGACTGGTGGTGGTGTAGCTGGATTAGTGCTTAAAAATACCAATAAAGAATATCATGTCCAACTACAAAGTAATGCTTTTCAAATTTTTGATAAGACTGCAACAACTGAAAGATTTCGCATCACATCTGATGGTAATGTTGGTATAAACACTGATGATCCTTACTACAAGCTTCAAGTTAATTTTGACAATGCAAATACATCCTTATCTGGTGGAAGTAGTGGTAATTGGGGTGGTAATGGTATAAGAATTGAAAACGATAATACTACAGTTGGTGCTATGTCATTGGCTCATTTTAGAGTACATGATGCTGACTGGCATATTGGAAACAAGTATATCTCAGCTAATAAATCAGATTTTGTTTTCAATCATGAAGGTTCTGAAATAACTCGCATTACAAATGCTGGTAACCTATTAGTGGGTCACGATGAAGCACTACTTACAACAACGACGCATCGTTTTAGATTTCAAGTAACAGGAACAGATTTTCCAACTTCGGGTGTATCACAAACAAGATTTGAAAGTAACAATAGTGGTGCAAGCCTTGTACTCGCACATTCAAGAAGTGGGACAATAGGAAATCACACAATTCTTCAGAATAATGATGAATTTGGAAAGATAAGATTTTACGGTTCTGATGGAAATGATTTTGATAACTTTGGTGCTGAAATTAGAGCCTTAGTAGATGGCACTCCAGGTAATAATGTTATGCCTGGTCGAATAGAATTTGAAACCACCGCAGCTGGTGAGTCTCAACCTACACCAAGAATGCGGATTGGAAGTGATGGAAAGATAAGATTGGGTGGTAATGCAAATGCTGCTGCTGCATATACTTTAGATTTAGGTGAATCAGCATCAACCATACGTCTTGTTAGTGAGAGTAACGGAACAGCAATACGTATGGGTGCTGGTGATTCTGGTAATGATTTCACTTTAATTCGAGTTGATGGTTCAACTGCACAACACGATGGTGAATCTGATGATTCAGCTCACGGATTCTCATTGAAATATATGGGATCACGAAGTAATAATAATAACAGTTTTTCACTCTTTGCAGATAATCAAACTACAGGAACTCAATTTGAGGCAATCACAGTTCTTCAGGATGGAAAAATTGGAATCAAAGACACATCACCTTCATATGAATTAGAAGTTAATGGAACTGTTGCAGCAACTAATTTTGATTCCTTGTCAGATCGTAGATACAAAACAAATATTAAAGTCATTGAAAATCCAATTGAAAAGATCAAAAAAATTGATGGTGTTTCATTTGATTGGAAAGAAACAAATGAACCATCCCTTGGTGTAATCGCAGATAATGTTTTGGAAGTGCTTCCAGAGATTGTGAGTGGTGAAGACACTAAATCAGTCAATTATAATGGACTCATTGGAGTATTGATTGAGGTTGTAAAAGATCAACAGAAACAAATTGATGAATTAAGAGGTCTCATTGATAAATAAAAGAAATTACCCAGTGGAGACACGAAGACGGTAGATGGCAATTAAGATATCAGGCTCAACTATCATTGATGATAGTAGAGTCGTAGTAAATGCAGATAAAATAGGAATCGGGACTCCTTCACCAAATCGTGACTTGGAAATTTTAAGCACGAATGCCACTGGAATTGGAGTAAGTGCTGCGAGTGCACAGTCAACAGATGCTAATAAAGCAATAACAGTTTTTAATGCAGGAGTCACAACAACTTTTGCGGTTAGTTACACTGGTATCGTAACAGCAAATGAATATTTTGGAACATTTAAAGGTGATATTGATCCTGGTGTTCCAATAACAAATGCAAATAAAATAAAAATTAAACATAATTCAACAAACGATTTCTTTAATGTTCCGTTTTTTAATTCAGGTTTAAGTGATGGTGATTATGGGGAAGTAAAATATGATAGTTCAAATTCTCTTCAATTTAATCCTAGTCTTGGAAATCTTAGAATAAATTCAGGAGCTGGGATTACTGGTCTTATACTTCGAACAACAAATAATACTTTTGATCGTGCGATAGCTTTCCAGAACAGTGGAAATAATTATACTGGTTACATTGGAATGGCTAATATTGGTGGTGATGATGCCGATATGGTTTTCGGTGTTGATTTTACAAATGAGTCAGTTGCAACTAATGTTACTGAAAGACTAAGAATTACCAATGCAGGTATTACCTCCGTAAAAGGTGAAGATGATCAAGATAATTTTATAGTTGATGTTGTAGGTACTCAATTTGCAGTTCATACAGATGCCACAGATGGTGAATTAAGTTTAAGAGCACAAGACGGAACTCCAAATAATTATTCTAAATTTATGACCTTCTTCACTCAAGCAAGTGGGTTAGCAGCAGCAGAAAGACTTCGCATCACATCTGAAGGTCTTGTTGGTATCGGTCAGGAGGATCCGAAAGCAGGATTGTCAATCAGAACATTAGGTGATTATTCCACTCCTGATGGAAATACATATTGGATACCAGAAGGTCAGTGGTCAACTGTTTGGAATCATGCCAATGACATACTCAGTAATAGAGATTATTGGGTTGGTTTTGCTGGTGGTTATCATACGTCAAACAATTCAGTTAATATTTCTTTAGCACCAAATCGTGGCAACTTCAATGCACAACAGGGAATGTATATCTCTGGTGAAGGAACTGCAGCTAGTACAGCAGATTTGGCTATTGGTAAGATTTTAGGTGGTGATACACTTGGTGTATCAACACTAGCTTCTACTGGTAAAAGAGCGACAAAATCAGAGTTATTCCGCATCACAGCAGCTGGTAATGTTGGTATCGGAACTGATATTCCATCATATAGACTTCAAGTTCAAAGTGATGGAACTAGCACGACTGCTGCTGGAAATATAGTTGCAAGATTCCAATCATTTGGTTCTGGTAGAGATGCAACAATTCAGTTAAGTGATAATGTTGCCCACTCAGCAACTATTTCTATGTTGAGTAGTGCCCTTATATTCAAGCAAGCAGGTGCAGAAACACTTCGCATCTCATCAAGTGGAAATGTCGGTATCGGAACTAATGATCCAAAATCAAAACTCGATTTACGGGGTGATATTAATTACAATAATAATGCAATAATAGCAAGCTTTGATAGTAATGGTGTTGGTGGTGGTAATATAGATCATATTTGGCATAGTGATGCTCCAAATTATGGAAGAGGTGGAACATGGAACTTTGTTTCTGATGGCACATATAAAGCTACTGGAAACTCAACTTTACAAATGGGTTTCGTAAATTGCTCTGGTGGTGGTAATTTTCTTGGAAATGTTGGTATTGGAATTACTAGTTCATCAACTTCTCCACTACTTGATGTTCATACAACTACTCAGGGAGAAATCGTTAGACTCCGTGCTTCTGATAATGTAAGATACTTAAAAATTAGTAGTTTTAATGCTGAATTTCATGGATCTGGATATGATTTTGATGCCACTAGTTCTGGTGGTGCATTATCTTTTTCTGTTACTGGTAATGAAAAACTTCGCATCACAAAAGATGGTGATTTATTAAGAGGTGGAGCTAACCAAGATATTGGATCAGCATCAGCACCATGGGATAAGGTATATGCAAATGAATTTGTAGGTTTAGTCAATGCAACTCAACAGAACGTAACTACTGGTAATTTGCTTGTAACTGGCATTGCAACCTTCCAAGGTAATGTGTCAATTGCAGGTACGTTAACATATGAAGATGTTACCAATGTAGATGCTATAGGACTTATCACGGCAAGAAGTGGTATTGTTGTAACAGGTGGTAACGTTGCCATAAACACCACCACCAGCCAGTATGGAAAATTAGAAGTTAATGTTGGGAGTGAAAGTAATAGTAACACTGAATATAATGGTCAAGATTTTGCCATAGCGATAAGGGCAAACAAAGGAGAAAACGCAGGTGATGAAGGAAATGGTGTTGTTTTTGCACAAAAATATTTTAGTGGTGATTCTGCTATAATAAGAACAGGTGCAATACTCGGTTACAAATCAAGTGGTAATGGTAATTTTGGTGGAGGTTTAATATTTAGGACACAGGAACATGGTGCTAACCCAATGTCTGAAAAACTTCGCATCGCATCAGATGGTGATTTAACTCATACAGGTTCTGATAATGTAGAGTACAAGATGAAGTGTGGAACTGAAACAGGTAATAATATTATTGCTTTCTTGAATAGTGTTGGAGTAACGAGAGGTAATATTACATATGATAGTGATAATAATTTCTTGTTGTTTAATGTAAATCAGGGTGAAAAAATGCGTATAACTGATGGTGGAAATGTTGGCATCGGAACTGACATAGCACCTCATAAGTTAAGTGTTAAGGGTACTATCTCTAAAATATCTGGTACATCTGGAATACAATTAGTAAATATAGCAAATGATGCATCAAGTAATGGAACAATTGCAATAAATCAATCTGGTGGAGTAGAGAGAATAAAATTACATTCTGCAGGTGATAGTTATTTTAAGGGTGGTTCAGTTGGTATCGGACTTACTAATCCTAATAATCCTTTAACAATACATGGATCTGGTAATCACATTTATTTAAAAGATACTGCAACTAATAATATCTTACAGATAAGACACGCAAGTGGTGTAGCAGAATTCAATTCATTTGACTTAGATGGTAGTGCAAGAAGAGATTTTGTATTCAATCAATACTCTACAGAAGTACTTCGTATCAACTCTGCTGGTGATTTACTAAGAGGTGGAACTGGACAGGATATTGGAGCATCAGGAGCACCATGGGATAAAGTATATGCAAATGAGTTTATAGGTTTAGTCAACACAACTCAAGAAAATGTAACCACTGGTAATTTACTTGTCACAGGCATCAGCACTTTTGTTGGTGTCGCAACATTCCATGCTGTTGGTATCGGAACTGACAGTGCAGACTCTGCAAAACTTGAAATAAATGTTGGTTCTGCCGTTACTGCTTTAGATATTCAAGGGTCAGAGGGTCAACTATTTTCTGTAACAAATAATTTAACAACAGGATCTATATTCGCAGTCAATGATGTAAGTGGAACTCCTAGCATCAATGTCGATGCAGATGGAACAATTCAATTAGCACCATTTCTTGCAAGTGATAAGATTGGTATTGGAACCACGAATCCAGCACATAAGTTATCTGTGATTGGAGATGCCTTTGTAAGTGGGGATTTGTTTTTAACTACTGGTGATAGTAATGCAGATGGTGTAGTAGATGTAGTTCAAAAAATTAGTGGCAGTGGTGGTAGCTTAGACTTATACGCTGATTCATCCATAAGATTATATGAAAGTGATGATAATAGATTAGGAATAACATTTGACGTTAATCAAACTTCAACTGATAGAGATGTTAGAATGTACTTCTTGGGTGAAAGTACTACTTATTTACATAGTCCTGCTAGTAATACTCTTGGATTCAAGATTAATGATAATGATACTTTGAGGCTTGCAGATTCTAAAGTTGGTGTCAATGTCACTGATCCACATTGTGCACTGGACGTAAGACACTCAAATGGTAATAATCCATTGGTGGAACTTCATCATTCTAATCTTGATACTCTGGGAGAGGTCATAAGAATAGGAAGAGTTGATGTCGATGATATTAGATTTCATTCAATTAAATCAAAACATAGTGCTACTGCTTCCGACAATAATTTGATAATCTTCATGCATGATGGCACAAACACAGGTGGTACTGGACTTGGACAAACAGAAGCTGTGCGTATTCGAGGTAATGGTAGAGTTGGTCTTGGAACCGATAATATTAGTCAAAGACTTGTTGTACAAGACTCGATGCAACTTCGAAGTTCTTTATATAATACCATTTTATTCTTCCAAAGAACTGATATTGGTGCGAATGGTTGGATAGGAATCCCAGAATGGAGTCCTACTGCTCTTTATATCTTTGGTCCTACATCAAATAGTAATGAGGTAGCTGCTGCATACGGTGGAGGAGACTGGACTTTCTCCGCAGGTGGTACTACGGCTTTAAGAATTAAAAATGCTACAGGTACTGCTACAACAGCAGTAAACATTGGTGGTGATTATAATCAGACAACCAGAACAGTAAAAATTACTGGTGATGCAGAAGTCACTGGAACTTTATTTGCAAATATTTCAGGAACTGTAAATCCGAGTGGAGATTTAAATATAGATGGATCTCTTGTATTTGATAATACTGTATCCAAAATTATCACAGATACATCAGATGGGTCTGATAATAAAGCAATCCTTATATGTGGTGGAGGAGACACTGCTACAAGTAGAGGTGCACTTGCTATTTTTTATGGAAATGAATTAAATTCTGGTAGATTAGATTTTTACTCTGGTGTGGGTGGGGGAGATATAACCTTTAACACAGGCACTACAACAACTGAAAGACTTCGCATCAGAAGTAATGGTTTTGTTGGTATCAATACTAATACTCCAGGAAAACCTTTGGATGTTCATGGAAATGTTCAGATTGGTTCAAAATCTAATGCGGATGCTGAATTAGTAATCGGAAGAGATGATTCTGGAAATCGAAATGCTTATATTGATTTGATTGGAGACGATACTTATGATGATTATGGTCTTAGAATGATTCGCAAGGATCAAGGACCTAATACGGAAAGTCAAATTGCTCATAGAGGAACAGGACCTCTCAGTTTAGTAACACAAGATGGGGGAGATATTGTTCTTGCGACTAGTAGTCTTGAGAGAGTTCGCATTAATGATGATGGTAGAATACAAATAGGTACATTAGCTGGTAATCCTATCACCTTAACTCAAGATGATGAATATGCAGTTCATCTTACTACAGACATTAGAAACTCAAATGCCGATGATGTATATGCTCTTCGCATTGATATTGACGATGATGATGATGTTGCCAATGTTACTGGTGATAGAGCCAGAGGATCGGCATATTTCCGTTTTGATGGAAATTCAGACCAAGGAGACACTAGTGATGAGTTACAGATTTTTAACATTTTTAGTGATGTTAATGTTAATACAGATTATGATCTTGTAAGAGGTATTTACTCTGATGTAAGTACTCATCACAGTGATGGAGGGGGCACCATCAGCAATTCATTTGCTGTGTATGGTGATAATAAGCATGAAGATACTGGAGCGATTTCTAACGTTTACGGTGCATTTTTCTATGCAAGAGCAAATGGTTCTAGTGCCACTGGTACTATTAGTAACCTGTATGGTCTTCGTGCAATTGCAAGACACGCTGGGTCTAATACTGGAAACACGGGTAGCATGATTGGTGTTAGAGGTGAAGTTCAAATAAGGGAAAGCACCGCTACCAGAAGAACCGCAGGAAATGTTTATTCTTTTTATGCAGATCTCCATAATGACAACATTGACACTCCATCCACTGTCGTAACTGGTAGAAAGGCGATGTATTTTGGAGATGTGAGTGGCACCACAAATGTGAGTGGTTTGGGTCGGATATATGGACTTTATCTTCAAGACGCAACTGATAATTATCTATCTGGTAACTTACAGGTAGTAGGTGTTGCAACTGTTACAACATTAAATGCAACCACAGTTAATGCAAGCAACATTACTGGAACGATATCGGGAGCTGTAAGTAATGTAACTGTCGATTACACAGGTCGAAGTGCACCATGTAGTCTCCCAATCACAGTAAGTGAACCATCAACAGGAACGAAACAAATTAATATTCCTAGCAGTAGTAATGCTTTTGGTGCAAAGTATGTTCAAACTACGGAACCAACTGGAAGTAGTGTCTGTGAGGGAGATATATGGTATGATACATCAACAGAATCTGATACCACTACTACTAACATCGTGGAAGCAACTAAATTCTTCCAAAATCCCACTCAGTTGACAGAAACAACTATTTTCCCTGCTAGTGGTACAAAAAATGGTGGAGCTTTTGGTCCTTATGAAATCGCAAGTGGTGTGACTTTCACAATTAATAGTGGATCGACATTCACAATTTTATAGCATATATAATATTAGGAGGTTACTATGAGTACATTAGTTACAGGCACAGTTCAAAGTCCTTCAGCAACAGCACCACTATTTAAAAATAGTTCTGGTATTGAAAAAGGTCAACTTGTAAAATTTTGGATTACTTTTGAAGGTGATTCTTCTGGAACAAACAAAACTATAAATGATAGTTTTAATGTCACAACAGTTACTGATAATGGTACTGGTGATTTTACAATAAATTTTACTAATAATTTTTTAAATGATGATTATTGTGTAATAGGTGGACACGTTAGTTGGTCAAATGGCCGAAATAGTCTTAGGGTCAGACCTGACGGAGGTATAACTACAAATCAATTAATTTCTTCTGTAAGAATACAATGTTCTCATGATGGCAGTGTGACTGATGCAAGTAGAATTTATGTTGCTGGTTTTGGAGATTAATTATGTCAACACTTAAAGTAGGAACTATTCAAGATGCAAGTGGTGGTAATTCATCAACACCAGAACAGATTGGAAAAGGTAGAGCAAAAGCTCTAGCACAAGTAGAAACAAGCACATCTACGGCTGAAGGTGAAGAAAAAACTCTAAATTCAACATTTAATGTTTCTAGTGTCACAGATGTAACACTGGGTGTTCATCAAGTAGCTTTTACAAATGCTTTTCCTGATGCTAAATATATTGCTTTAGCTGTTGCAGGACATAATAATCAATCTGATAATGCTAACGTTACTTGTGAATGTAGAGAATTAACAGTAAATGGTTTTAAGGTTATTACTGAGGATGTAGATGCTGCTTTTATTGATAGGGATAAATTGTTTATTGCTGTATTTTCCGTCACATAAATAAAAATAAAAAAAATGGCAAACTCTGATAAAAGAATAATTTACATACAAGATGATGGAACGGTTGCAGTTATGATACCAGCAGATAATTGCGATTTAACTATTGAACAAATTCAAGCAAAGGATGTTCCAGCAGGAAAAGTATCATATATAATAGATAAATCAGAAGTTCCTACTGATCGAAGTTTTAGGAACGCTTGGACTTATACACCTTAAAAGTTATGGGATTTGGTATTGATATGGCGAAAGCCAGAGAAATTCATAAAAAAAATATAAGAGCAGCAAGAGCACCAAAACTCGCTGCTCTTGATGTTGACTTTCAACGTGCACTTGAGGTTGGTGCTGCAACCACGTCGATTGTTGCGAGTAAACAGGCACTTAGAGATGCTCCTGCTGCTGTTGGAATTACAAGTGCTACAGATGTGACAGAATTAAAAGCACAATGGGATACAAGTATTCTTGGCAATTCACCCTATAGCTAGAGGAAAGTATGGCTATTAAAGTAAGAAGTGGAAATGAATGGGTACCAGTCTCTGGGGGAGGTGGTGAAGCCATCGGAGTGGTTGTGTCATGGTCAGGATCTGCATCGAGTATTCCAGCTGGTTATCTTTTATGTGATGGAAGTGCGGTCAGCAGAACAACTTATAGTGGATTGTTTGCTGCAATTGGAACAACAAATGGAGCTGGTGATGGTTCAAGCACATTTAATCTTCCAAACCTAGTAGATAAATTTGTTCTTGGTGCTTCAAATAGCAATGGAGACACAACATATCCAGGTGTTTCTCCCGCTGCAACTGGTGGTAGTGCCAATGCTGTTCTTATTGCCCATAATCACACTTATATTGACCAATATGTTGTTATTAATAATAATTATAGACCGTGGCCAGCAAGTAATAATGACTGTGCTCAAAGAGATATTAATACTGGCACTACTGGTATAGATGCAGATGGTAATTCAGATAATTCACAAACAGGAACCAATGCAAACTTACCACCATATTATGCACTTTGTTATATTATTAAAGTTTTTGATGCAAGAAGTTCCAATGTCACCACTGGACCTGTAGGTCCAACAGGTGCTCCTGGTGGATCATTAAATTATGGTAACTTTAAAAAAGTTACTTTAACTGAAAATATTAACCAAAATGGTTTTGCAAACCGTCTTGTAATTCAGTTTGATAGTGAAGTATTTAAAGATTCAATATATACACATAGTAATTCTACAAATCCTGGAAGAGTAACAGTTACTGCTGCTGGTTTTTACGATATTAGTGCGACTATTGGTTATGATAATACTGGAGCTAATAGAATATCTCCGAGAGCTTCTTTATTTAAAAATGGAACCGAGATTACCGAGACCAGAGCTTCAAGTTATAGTAGAGGTTCTGGTTATGGTGATGAAAAAGCAATCCAAATAAAAACTACATTACAACTTGCTATAAATGATTATCTAGAAATTTATGCTTGGGCTGATCAAAGAGATCAAACTAATGCTGCTAACACCGTTGTCGGTGAATGTGAATTTATAATTACTAGATTAACTCAAGCTGCAGCAGTGCCTGGTCCCATTGGACCCACAGGACCAGCAGGTTCTACAGGACCAACAGGACCTACAGGACCTACAGGTGCAGTAGGAGGTCCATTTCCTCAAGGAACTGTACAATTATTTTATCAAGCAGCTGCACCTACAGGATGGACAAAATCAACTACACATAATAACAAAGGACTTAGAGTTGTAAGTGGAGATGGTGGTGGATCAGGAGGTTCTCAAAACTGGACAAGTATTTTTAGTAATACTAAACTAACTGAAAATCATTCGTTGACTACAGCACAAATTCCCTCTCACTTTCACCAAATATTTAACTCAAGTAATAATTCAGGTTCTCATCCTAACCAGTCAAACATAAATGCCAACTCATATGTTGCAAGAGGAACTGGTGCTGTGAATCATAATGAAGGTTATAATATGAGAGCTGCTGGAAGTAGTGCAACTAGAGGTAAAACATCAAATGTTGGTAGTGGTAGTGGACACAGACATGAAATAGATTTAGGACTGGCATATGTAGATGTTATAATAGCTGCGAAGGATTAATGCACAAAAAATTATTATGTGTTATAATATAAGTAAAAGATTAATATGAAACTTGAACAGGGTAAATTTTGTCCACTTATAGGTGAAGATTGTCTTGGATTGAAATGTGCTTGGTTCACACAACTAAGAGGAACGAATCCACAGACAGGTCACGAAGTTGATGAATGGGGTTGTGCAGTTACTTGGATGCCAATGTTACTGATTGAAAATTCACAACAACAACGTCAAACAGGTGCTGCTGTAGAGTCATTTAGAAATGAAACTGTAAGCAGAATATCACAAACAATTAGTATGAAAAAAATAAATGAACCACCAAATGAATTGGAAGGAAACACTGAATTTTAATTTTATGTATGAATGAATTGATTCAAGTAATTAAGATACTTGACAAAAAAGAAGTTGATGAAATCAACAAACATGTTGATACACTAGAATTTGAAAAAAATAGAGTATTTGGTGATAATAGTGATGACGTGTTAATCAACAATAACGTGCGAACCAGTTCTGGAGTTTATCTTCCAGAAAATCATGATTTAACAATTAATTTTCATGAAAAAATTAATTTATCTTTAAATGAATATAAAAAAAGAGTAGAAAAAATTAGCAGTAATTTTTCGTATTATCCAGTTCCAGGTGGGATGAACACAAAATCATGGAGAGAGAGTATACAAATTTTACAATATGAAAAAAATCAAGAATTTAAGTTTCATCATGATGCCTCTAATCATAAAGAAAGACAGGAATTTTACAGAACAATATCAGTTATCGTTTATTTGACAGATGACTTTAAAGGTGGTGGAACTTCATTTCCACACACTTCATTTAAACCAAAACCTGGTTATGGTTTAATATTCCCCTCAAATTGGTGTTATCCTCATGCTGGTGAACCTGTAACTGAGGGAATCAAGAGAGTTGCTGTGACTTGGTATTATGTTGAATTAAATTAACTCAAATTTGAATACATAAATAGAACATAGAATCATAGTAGAATCATTGTGTCATGCCACTGAATAAGTTAGATAATTTCTTAAAAAACGTAGAAGGTCGTATTCTTTATGTAAGTCCAAGTGATTTAGATGCAACTGATGCGATGTCAAATCAGGGTAACTCGCAGACGACACCCTTCAAAACCATTCAAAGAGCTCTGATAGAAGCAGCGAGATTTTCATATGTTCCTGGAAATAATAATGATATTACTGAAAAGACGACAATATTATTAATGCCAGGCGACCACATCATTGATAATAGACCAGGTTATAAAGTTCAAGATAATAATGGTGCTGTCAGAGTTACGGATTCTGTTGGTAATGTTATATCAAATGGTGTAAATGAACTTTCTTTGAATTTAGAATCTAATTTTGATTTAACACAGGAAGATAATATATTAAGAAAATTTAATAGTATTCATGGTGGAGTCATTGTTCCTCGTGGTACCTCTATTGTTGGATTAGATTTAAGAAAAACAAAAATTAGACCAAAGTATGTTCCAAACCCAACAGATGACACTGTTCCTAACTCTGCAATTTTTAGAATTACTGGTGCATGTTATTTTTGGCAATTTTCATTATTTGATGGTAAATTAACAGATAAAGTATATGTTAACAATTCAAGTTTCGAACCAGCTAATTTAGTTAAACCATCTTTCTCACATCATAAATTAACTTGTTTTGAATATGCAGATGGTGTCAATAAAGATGTAGTCACTAATCTGACCGACTTGAATATGTATTACTATAAGTTATCTTTAGCTTATGGTACTGCCACAGAAGATAGAAATATAGCAGAAAAGTTTCCTGTAAACACAGAATCGTTTGTTTCGAGAAGACCAGAATTTGAGATCGTTGGAGCATTTGCTGCTGATCCAGTGAGATTATTAAGTATAAAATCTGGTGATGGGAGTACAGCATCCCCAGTCATAACGGTAAATACACTTACTGATCATGGATTTGATGTCGGTACACCGATTCGTATAAAAGGTGTAGGAGAATCTGATTACAATGTTTCCACTACAGTTTCAAGTATTGATAGTACTAATCCAAGAGTATTTACATATGTTCTTGAAGATTTTAAACCTAATATCATTCCTGAACCAGATGTAAATGACGCACAGATAATAGTTGAGACAGATACTGTCGATGGTGCATCACCATATATCTTTAACATATCATTAAGATCTGTATTCGGTATGAATGGTATGCATGCTGATGGAGACAAGGCAACTGGTTTCCGATCAATGGTTGTTGCACAGTTTACTGGTGTATCTCTTCAAAAAGATGATCGTGCTTTTGTTGAATATAATAAAACAACAGGTAGTTATGATGGTTTATCAATTTCCTCAGTATCTGGGGCAGCACTAGCTAATGAATCATCCGCTTCATCCTCTGACCAAGTTTATCATTTAAGTTCTAATGCGATTTATAGAAGTGGATGGGAAACTAGACATGTTAAAATCAGTAATAATTCAATTTTACAAATTGTATCTGTATTTGCAATAGGATATCAAACTCATTTTGAGGCTCAATCAGGTGCAGATGCATCTATCACCAACTCTAACTCAAACTTTGGACAGTTGGCTCTCGTGTCAGATGGATTTAGAAAAGATGCATTTGAAAAAGATGATAGAGCGTTTATTACACATATCATACCACCAAGAGCGATTGTAACTGATGAGGAAAATATTGATTGGATATCAATTGATCGAAGTAATGTCAGTTCAACAAAATTATATTTGTTTGGATTTGAAACTGAAAATATCAAACCACCCGTATTAACTCAAGGATTTAGAGTTGGTGCTAAAATAGATGATAAGTTATTTGTTGATTTTAATGGAGTTATTAAAGAAGCAAAAATATTGATGGACAATGGTAGCGTCACTCCATCAGTTAGTTCTGTTAAGGAGAGATCTATAAGTTCACATGTAAATGGTTTATTTACAACCGTGGGTAATCATTTATTGTCAACAGGTGAAAAAGTAATCATGATCAGTGATGATGGTGATTTACCTGAAAATTTAGAGGAAAAAACTGTATATTTTACAATAAAAGTAAGTGACTCAGAGTTTAGATTAGCATCATCTAAAACAAATGCTGATAATGGTGAATTTATAAAAGCTTATCGAGGAACTAATTTAACAGTATTAAGTCGAGTCACTGACAAAGATAGTGGTGATGTTGGACATCCAGTTCAATATGATGGATCACAATGGTATATAAATGTTAGTTCAACTGGTAATACAATTACAGATGTTTCAGGGTCAGGTAGAACAGAACCCTCATTCATAAAAAGAATTTCTGATACAAGAAGTTTAGATGAGAAAATCTATAAACTCAGACTTGCCATACCTAAAGAGATTGATAACTCTAAAAATCCTGAAAATGGATTTATCATTCAGGAGTCAGCAAATACTGGATTTAATGACATAAATGATTTTACACGCTCCACAGATCTTACAATCAGTGATGCACTATTTAATCGTAATCCTAGATTTATAAGTAGTTGTACCTTTAGTAACTCAACAAAAATAGTCACAGCCACTACAGAGAAACCACATAATTTATCTGTTGGTGATTTGATAACAGTTAAAAACATAAAGGACACACTTATTAATCAAAATGGTATAGGAAATAGTGGTTACAATGGTGAATTTACGATTACTAGTATTCCTAATAGTTTAAAATTTGAATATTCAACTGGAAATAAAACGATAGGAGATTTTGGTGCTAACAATTTTGATGTAAGATCATTAGATTATCCTCGATTTGAGAGAACAGATTTAAAATCAAATATTTATGTATTCCGAAATAATATTGTTTCTGAGTATATTAATGATATACAAGATGGTGTTTATCAAATATTCCCACTCAACTCTAGTAACTTTATACCTACTGAATATACTGGACTTAATTATAGTCAAAATGTTGTAGATTTATATCCACAGTTAGATCGAGATAATGTAGATGAAAATCCACAGTCAGCAAAATCTTTTGCAGGTAGATCACCTCTTGGTCAGGTTGTTACCAACGATCCACTTAAAAGTATCACTAGGGAGACAAATGATAAGTTAATTACGAAGATTGGATTTGGTCCTGAAATTACATCTTTCACTGACAGCACAACTTCAGGAACTATAACATTTACAACTGAGCATAATATTGGTGGTCTCATTTCTCCAACTTTAAAAACAGATAGTAGTGACAATAGTGGATTCACTAATGGTACATATCTCAATGTCAAGGTTTATACAAGTCCAAGCACACAAAACGACACGACATGGAATGGAACTCTCGCTAAGGTAGTTGTCAGTGGTGGTGCAATAAGTGAATTTGAAATTACAAATGCAGGGTCTGGATGGCAAACAACTCAAACTGGACACTTTGATAAGAGTGTAATTGGAAACGGAACTAATAATAATGGAGGAACTCTAGGTAGTAGCACTGCTGGTGTTACATTAACATCCGCAGAAATTGGAACAAATTCAGATTTAGTTCTTCAAGCAACAGGTATCGGAACCACAGCCGATAGTTATTTTAGAATCACATCAGTTCCTAACAAGACACAAGTTGTGGTTGCCAAGTCAAGTGGTGATATAAATCCAATCTCAGGTCAATATGGATTTGTGGTAAGTCCATCAGCAAAAATTAGTGCAAAGGCATTTATATCTGCAACAGGAATTACAACAGTTACCACAGTTGAACCACATGGACTTGTAGAGGGAAATAGATTTCAATTAAACAATTCAAGTAATTCTAATCAAGGAACATTCATTGTTGAATCAAAAGTAGGTGTCACAACGTTTACATTTAAATCAACAACTGATATTGTTACGGTAAATGGACATATACTTAAACATGGACTTTCAGCTAATGATGGAGTTTCTGAGAAGGGAAATGAGAATCTTTCATCAAGAGGTGTTGAACTGTTTGGTATTGAAAATTCTAAATTAGAAACCGCAATGGATAATGTGGGATCTGCGGTTACATTTAGTGCTTCAACTTCTAATGTCAAGGATAGATTCCCATACAGTTCATATATTTTAGTTGATGAAGAAATTATGAGAGTTTCTTCAAAGACAGTCTCTTCTGGTGGAGGAGGAACCGACAATGTTTTGACAGTTCTTCGTGGTGTATTTGGAACTCTAGTTTCATCTCATGCTGATGGATCATTAATTAAAAAAATTAACCCATTCCCAATACAATTTAATAGACCATCAATTTTAAGAGCATCAGGTCATACATTTGAATATCTTGGTTATGGACCAGGTAACTATTCAACTGCACTTCCACAAGTTCAGGTCAAGACAATTTCAGAGAAGGAAGAGTTCTTGTCACAGTCACAGGAAAGAGCAGGTGGTGCTGTTGTTTATACTGGTATGAACAACAAAGGTGATTTCTATATTGGAAATCAGAAAAAATCTGCACTGACTGGTGAAGAGATTACGTTTGACACACCAGTGCCATCTGTAGCTGGTGAGGATCCTGGTAGATTGAGTGTTGTATTTGATGAGACAACAATTAAAGAAAGACTTGTGGTTGAAGGTGGTCAATCAAAAACAGCACTTTCTGAGTTTGATGGTCCTGTCACCTTTAACAATGAAGTTCAAATTAAAGATTCATTTAAAGTTAAATCAACGACAGATTCAACATCATCTACATCTGGTTCACTAATTATTTCTGGTGGTGTAGGAATTGCAAAAACAGTCAATCTTCCTGACAACTCGGCAATTAAATTTGGTAATGAAGGAGATCTAAAAATATTCCATGACTCTGATGACAGTTTTGTCGAAGATACTGGGACAGGATCACTTAAATTAAAAGGAAGTTCTGTTGAGTTAATTCACGGGTCAACTAAAACTTTTGAAACCACATCGACTGGAGCTATCGTAACTGGAATACTAACCGCAACATCATTTAGAGGTGATGGATCACAGTTAGAAGGTCTCAATAATTCGCAATTACTAGACAGTGGTAGTGCAATTAGAGCAGCAGCTACTACTAATGGAATCACTATAACAGGTGATGTTAGTGCTGATGGAGGAACATTTGGAAATATAACTGTTGGTGTTACAGATGATCAAACAATTAATACTTCATCTGGAAATTTAGTTCTTAATGCCACAGGCATAGTGGAAGTTAGTAAAAATCTTGAGGTCACAGGGTCAGGCACATTTTCTGGTGATGTGATCGCATTTAGTTCATCAGATATTAAATACAAGGAAAATCTAAACATAATTTCATCACCATTAGACAAAGTTGGTATGTTAACAGGTTATACTTATACTTGGAAAGATAATTCACCTGAATGGTGTGAATCTGGATCATTAGATACAGGAGTAATTGCACAAGATGTTGATAAATTGGGATTACCAGGTATCACAACTACGAGAGATGATGGTGACGTTGCTGTATATTATCCCAAAATTATTCCAGTATTGATAGAGGCAATCAAAGAGTTGACTGCCAAAGTCACCGCTCTTGAAAACAAATAAATAACTAAAAAGGTAATGGCAAATTATACCAAATCATTTAATTTTCGAAACGGTGTTCAGGTCGATGACAGTAATTTTGTTGTCAACTCTGTTGGTCTGGTCGGAATTGGAACTACAACACCTGACGAACATTTAGATGTAAGGGGGAATATAAAGGTAGTTGGTGATGCAAGAATTACAGGATATACAAGTGTAACTAATATAGAAGTTGTGGGTGTGATGACAGTTGGTGCTGGAATTACACTAGATCCTGGCAGTGGAATTATAACTGCTACTAAGTTTATCGGTGATGCCTCTGGTCTAGCTAATATAGTTGCGATTGCGACTGATGGGTTTATCGCTAATGTTGGTTCTTTGACAACAACGGCAAAGATTGGTATCGGAAATTTATCACCAACAAATCAATTAGATGTTTCAGGTGACTCAAAATTTGTTGGAGTCACAACTTTTTCTGGAATCACAACAGTCACGGATGGAACATTATTTGCGAATAGTTTATCAGTAAAAACATTAGCAGTTGAAGGTGTTTCCACATTCACTGGACTAGCAGACTTTAATGGTGGTGTAACTGTTAATGACATACAAATTAATGTTTCATCACCAAATGAAATTGAAACTTCCTCTGGTAATTTGACCCTTGACTCTGCGACAGGTCAGACTACGATTGATGATAATTTAAATGTGACAGGCATTATGAGTGCTGCAGATTATAAGGGTCTATCTAATGGAGCTGCTGATTTCCCAAGTGGATTAACCGCAACTACTGCTTCATTTAGTGATGATGTTACTTTTACAGGTGCAGGTACAACAATTCTCTTTGATAGTTCTGAAAATGCACTTGAGTTTAAAGATGATGCCGTTGCGAGATTTGGAGACGGAAATGATCTAAACATATTTCATAATGGATCAGACTCATACATCGCACACACAGGTATTGGTAGTTTAGTAGTAAGAGCTAATAGTTTTAATGTAAGAAATCTTCTCAATAATGAGGATTACATAACTGTTGAACAAAATGGAGGTGTCAAGTTATTTCATAACGATGTATCTAAATTTGAAACAATTAGTGTAGGAGCATCAGTTTATAATGAATTAAGAGTTGCAAGTCTAAATGGTGGTACATCTGGATTGTCTCCACACTTTGGTTCACTTCGATATGGTAACGAGCAAGCAAATAATAATCATCCATATAGCACAAGAGGGTCACTAGATTTAATCAATACAGACAGAGGCAACATTAACTTCTATCTCAATGCGGAGAGTTTAGCAAATTCATTTGGAGACTTCTTTTGGCACAGAGGTTTTAATAGTGCTCGATTGATGACTCTGACTGGTGATACAGGTAGATTGGGTATCGGTCAAACATTACCAACACATAAACTACATGTTGTTGGAAATGCAAATATCACTGCTGGTGCAGATTTCGGGGGAAATGTAGATATTCAGGGAGATTTGAGTGTAAGTGGAACATTTAACTCAAATATAGTAGGTAATGTTACTGGTAATCTTACTGGTCATGTGCTCTCTGCTGGTATATCAACATTTAGTGATGGTTTACTTGTAAGTGGCGTAACAACATCAACAAGTTTTAAGTCGGACAAGATAGGTGTTAATGCCAACGTAGGATCAAATCCTGTTGAAATAAATTCGGGTGCCAATCGGGTCATTGTAACTGCATCTGGTATGATAGGAATCAAAACAGATGAAGTATTTGGAAATTCTTTATACAATACTGGTGCATCAGTTTCAAATGTGGTTGGTGTAGGAACAACTCAGACTAGATCAGCAGTTGATTTTGCTGATGCTGGAAAAAATATTCCATCAGGAGCATTAGCAAATAAAATGTTTATGCTTCCACCAAAAATAACTACTACTCAGAGAGGTAGTCTCACTGGTGTATCAAATGGAGCTTTAATATACAACACAGATGGAGATCAATTACAAGTTTATATTAATGGATGGGTTGGAATTGGAACTACTACTAAGGTTGATTCATAATGACATTACCAGGCGTCGGAAGTTCAATATCATTTTCTCAAATTGTAGAAGAATTTGGTTCAAATGCTGGACATACGTTAGGGAATTATCGTAGAGATGAAAATCCTGATTTTAAAAATGCTTCACCAATAAACAGTGATCTAAATCTTCCACTAGATACTGGTATTCCAACATCTGGTGAGATCAGATTCAGTCAATTTCGTGGTAAGAAATTAAATATGATAATTGATTATTATAATGGAGATCCTGTAGAAGATCCTGAAACAAATTTAACTAAGCAAGATGCTGGTAATCTAACCATGGCTGCGACTTATAGATATTTGAATGAGGGAAATAGAGTTAAAGTTGTAGGTGGATTTAGAGGAAAACCAGATGGTGGTTCAGTTAATGTTGGTAGTAACTACACTTTGAGCTCAAGTGATTGGCAGGGTGGTAAAAAAATAATTGTTCATGTTAATCAAACTATTGGTGGTAAAAAAGATGGAAACATTGCTGATGTAGCACTCAGAACTGGAGTGTGGCCAAGTGGAACAACTCTTCAAGTTGATGTTGGTTCATCAGGTAGATTACAAGGTGCTGGTGGTAACGGTGGTAATGCAAATCGAAATGGAAATGCTAGTAATGCTTCGCCTGGAAAAAATGGAACAAGTGCATTGGGAGTTGAATATCCTGCCACTATTAATAATAATGGTATAATTAGATGTGGATATGGTGGTGGAGGAGGTGGTAGTGGTGGATCCAATGATCCGTCAGACAAGAGCACTACTGACTTTGGAAGATCTGGTGCTGGTGGTGGAGGAGGAGCTGGTCTCCCTGCTGGTTCTGGCGGTCTAGGTGGAGTGGGTGGTTTTAATGGTTCTAATTCTCCCCCAGCTGGTCCGATAAATGGAACACCAGGTTTTGATGGAAATTTGAATGGTGGTGGCCAAGGTGGTGATGCTGGTGCAACTGGTGGTGCAACTGGTGGTGATGGAGGTGATGGGGGTGATTTTGTCGCTGCAGCAGAAAATGGAATTTCAGGATCCAGAGCAGATGATAGAGCATATAGAAGCACACCTGGTACACCTGGAGTAAAAGGTTCTGACGGAAAAGCTATATATTTTAGATCTTCATCTATCGCAAATGATAGTGACATTGATGCAGCAAATGTTGGAGGTAGAAATGGAGGTACTGCAACTGGTTCATTTAATTAATTATTATGCTCACTGATTTTATTACAATTTATGAGAATGTTATTTCACCCGAAGAATGTAGAAGATGGATAGAATATATTGATTACTTAAGAAAAGAAGGATTAGTCTTACGAGAAAATGATAAACTACATGAGAGAGATCATGAAACCTTAAACTTTTCAAATGATGACGATTTTGATTTAAATTCATCTGATAAGTTAGTAAGGAATTTTTTACCCTCTGTCAAACAATGTGTAGATAATTACTTACAAGATTATAGTGTTTTAGGTCAATCTAGTTTTCTTTTGTATGATGTAAAGGCAAAAAGAATTCCTATTGGTGGTGGTTTTCATAAATGGCATTACGAAAATGCTTCCTTTGAAAGTTCTACGAGAAGATTTGTTGTTCAAGCTTATCTTAATACTGTAGAAGAGGGAGGTGAAACTGAGTTTTTATATCAGAATAGGAGAATCAAAGCAGTTGAAGGAACAGTTCTTGTATGGCCAGCAGGGTTTACGCATGTTCATCGAGGTAATCCACCAATAGGGCAAGAAAAATATATACTTACATCTTGGGGAATGTTGCAACAATGAAAATGATATTTAAAATAGAAGAGTATTTACCTGAAACTAAACAGGTGATGATAAGATATTGTAGGCAAAATGCACCAAAACCTATTTCAGAATATCCAGCGAAGGCAGTCTCTACTGAAATATATGATGTTTCTTTTGATAGTCGAAACCTAGTAGAATCCATAGCACAATATGGATATAATAAAGTTTTAAGACAAGAAGATAAAGAAATTACACTACGAGAAAATATACCCGAAGATATACCAGATAGTTTAAATATTGCTGATTATGTTGGTAAAGTAATTTGTGTGGATGGTGAAAATGCAAAAGAAATGATGCGATCAAGAAGAATGAGAAAAGTTGAAATAGAATGAGCACCTTTAACAGAACTTATCGAGCACCTAAATTCTTTTTATGTGTTCATACAACTGATGAACATCATATTGAATTAGAGAAAGCAGATAATAGATTTACTCACTACTCTATTGTTTTGAGAGGAGGTGGAACATTTTATGTATTAAGAGATGGTAATTTTAATCCAGATTATGTGTTTACACCAGATAATTTGAAAAAATTAGTTGATGTGTCGGATAGTATAAACAATAATGTTGTAGGTGAAACCTTTGAAAATACAAAACTGATTTCATTTAACTCTTGGAGAAAAACAAATCAATGGAACGCAAAACTTTTAGACACAGGTACAATTAAATCTAATCAAGAATATTCTTGTGTGATTGTACTTCAGGGTTCTTGTAATTTAAATGGTAAAGATATAAATGAGATGGAATATGCAGATTTGAAAAAATCAAAAGAGTATGATATTATTGTTCGAGATAATTCTTCAATAGCGATCTTTGAATTGTTATGATAAGCAAAGATGAGATACAAATTTTATATAAATGGGCAAAGTCCGTTACATTTCCTGTTAAGAAAGCACCTACGATAGATGGATATTCAAATAAAGTTATAGATTACTATTGGATTAAATCAGTAAAGAAAACAACAATAATACGAGATAAATTGATGAGTGATGAGGTGCGTGAAATTTATAATAATGGCAATATATTATTCTCTAATTACACTATCTTTTATCCTAATACCATATTAAAACCACATAGAGACCCAGATATTTTACGATACCCATATAAAAGGATTCAAATACCACTTGTTGTTCCTGACACCAAAAAGTGTTACATGGAGTGGATAGACATAAAAGGTGGGATAAGTATGTGGGAGGAGGGGAAACCACAGATATGTGATGTTATGAAATATACACATCAAGCTTATAATTACTCTGATGAACCTTTAGAAATATTATTTGTTGATGTTAAACATGATGTGAACGTAGAATTATAAAAATACATACATACCTTTGTATGGTTTGTTCGGGAGATGCTATAAATTTTTAGAAGAGATCAGTTGAAAAACTGTCACAACCCTCTGCACAGGGGGTTTTTTTGTGCTATTATATGTACATATCAATGAGTTTTACATGCAACTAAGACCACATCAAGAGCAAGCAGTTAAAGCAATGCTTCGTAACACTAAAGGTCAGATAATTGTTCCCACAGGTGGTGGTAAAACAATGTGTATGATTAATGATGCTATGAATGAATTTAATAGATCATACGTCAATAAGACTATTGTGGTTGTTGCACCTCGTATTCTACTTGCCAACCAATTATCATCAGAGTTTCTTGAGTTTATTACGAATGTTGATGTAGCACATGTTCACAGTGGAGAGACACATCATTTCAGTACAACTAAAACTGATGAACTTGAAAGATGGTATCATAACAGCACTAAGAACATATTAATTTTCACTACATATCATTCACTACACAAGATACAAGAGTCACTTGATATTGAAGTTGACACCATCTATTTTGATGAAGCACACAACTCAGTACAGAAAAACTTTATTCAACCTGTAGAGTATTTCTCAATATATGCTGAGAGATCATACTTCTTTACAGCAACACCAAAGCATAGTCTCACACCTATGAAAGTTGGTATGAATGATACTGACATCTTTGGTAATGTAATATGTCAAGTACCTGCACCTAAGTTGGTCAAGCAAGGTTACATTCTACCACCAAAGGTTGAAGTTTATAAGACCAGAATACTTGACAAAGATGAGTTGGTTGCAGACAGAGACAATGAGCAGATGATTGATGCCATTGATAACCTAGACAAGGACAAGGTGTTGATATGTGCCAAGTCAACAAAACAAATCGTTGCACTTGTATCACAGACTGACTTTGTAAAACAGTTGGCAGTTCGTGGTTACTCTTACATGTTCATCACATCTAAAACTGGTGCAGTTATTGATGGAGAAAAGGTGGACAGAGAGACATTCTTTGATACACTTAATGAGTGGGGTAGAAATGATAAGAAGTTTGTTGTACTGCACCACAGCATACTCTCAGAGGGCATCAATGTCAATGGTCTGGAAGCAGTCCTATTCATGAGGTCTATGGATTACATAGGTATCAGTCAAACGATTGGTCGTGTCATCCGTAAGGGCAATGCTGACAAAGTGTTCGGACTTGTTTGCATCCCTGTCTATTCTAAGGTTGGTATCTCTACTGCAAGAAAGGTCGAGGCAGTGGTTGATACAATATTCAATCAAGGACAAGCAGCAACTTCAGTTATCACAAGGTAATCATGAATTTTATTGAACAGTTAGAAACAAAAGTGGATTGGAATCGAGTATTTGGAGTCGTTGACTCTTTATATTCAGATAAAGGATTCACATCAAATGCAGACAACTTTGCAAGGGCAACAATGGTGGAAAAAGCTTTGGATAAGTTTTCTGACATTGACAGAGTTGACCAAAATGGTTATGACTTTGAGTGGCAGAACAAGAAGATTGAACTCAAGATGGGTAAGAATCTTTTTTATAAAGTTAAAGACCCAAAAGCAACCAAAAAGTTTAAAGTTAAATCATTTTTAAGTGAAACAAAAACTGTAGAAGACTTTAGACAAATCAGCACATTTGATTGGTTACTTGTTATTGATCTTACAGCAAGAAGAGTTGTAGTTGTTGAGGATGAACACGCAAGAAGTTTATATGAAGAAGGTGCTGATGGTGCTATGATAGCACTCAAAGAAGGAGATTACTATGAGTGTAATATTGGAGAAATAAATCCTATATTACCACCAATCAATCTATCATACTTATATCAACAAGCAGATCAACAATTCTTAAATTTTTAAAATGAAACCATTAGTTATATCAAGAATCACAGGATCGATATTGATTATTGCAGCATATTTTGTTATACTACATGTATCAGCATTTTATGGTGCGATTATGCACGCTATCGCTGACATATGTTGTATTCCATTCTACATAGAACATGAACAATGGGATGTAGTAATTATGTTAACATTTTTAATGATTATTGCAACAAGTAAAGTCGCAGTTTTATTATGAGTGCAATCGTTTTAGTCACAGGTGGATTTGACCCAATACATACAGGTCATATCGCATATTTTAAAAATGCAAAAGAACTAAATCCGAACATACCATTATGTGTGGGATTAAATTCTGATGAGTGGTTGATTCGTAAGAAGGGAAAGTATTTCTTACCGATGTCAGAGAGGAGAGCAATCGTTAAAGAACTCAAACCAGTTGACTTGACGATTACATATGATGATACTGATGATTCATCTAATATGGCGATATATAAGTGTTTACAAATGTATGATAAAGTGATATTCTGTAATGGTGGAGATAGAACAAACACAAATGCACCAGAATATCTTAAATTCCAACAGAATGATAGAGTCATTTTTGAGTGGGGTGTTGGAGGAGACGACAAGATGAACAGCAGTAGTTGGATTCTAAATGAATTTCTAAGAAGATGAGAGACACAATTTTGTATGGAGATTGTCGTGAGACACTCAAACAATTTGACGAGCAAGCAAGGACTTGCATCACATCCCCACCATATTATGGATTGCGTGATTATGGTGGAGAAGAAAACCAAATTGGTCAGGAACAAACACCTGATGAATTTATTGACCAATTAATTACAGTATTCAAGGAGGTTCGCAATGTGCTTACAAATGATGGAACTTGTTGGGTTAATCTTGGGGATAGTTACTATAACTACAGACCTGGAAAAGGACAAGGATTACCAAGACAAAGTGTCTCAAATACTAAACAAGACCTACCAGATTTGTGTCCTCGTAGAGGAAATCGAATCGAAGGACTCAAAGAAAAAGACCTTATCGGAATCCCTTGGCTCTTTGCCTTTGCAATGAGAGCAGACGGATGGTATCTCAGGCAAGATATAATATGGCACAAACCAAATCCAATGCCAGAGAGTGTACGAGATAGGTGTACGAAGTCGCACGAATATATATTTTTGTTTAGTAAAAATAAAAAATACTACTACGATAATGAAGCAATCAAAGAACCCGCAAAAGATTGGGGAACAAGAGATCGAACAAAAGGAAAATACCATAACGAAGGAACAGGACTACAACCACATTCGGGACTTACAAAATCATATCCAACAAAGAATAAACGATCTGTCTGGTCAGTAACAAACAAACCATATCGTGAAGCACATTTCGCAACTTATCCACCAGATTTAATTGAACCTTGTATCAAAGCAGGGAGTCAAGTGGGAGACATAATACTTGACCCATTCATGGGTAGTGGTACAACTGCGATGGTTGCTAAGTCACTTGGTCGTGATTATATTGGGTGTGAACTACATGAAGACTATGGTAACTTAATTGAGAAAAGAATACAAGATTATATGCCAGAAAAAAAGGTGTCACAAGAGCCTTGCATAAACATTCTAGATATTATATAATAGAAGAGTAAACAAAGGAGAGAAAAATGATCGAAGGATTTGTGTTGACGTTGGCATTGATGACCTTTTGTGTTGGTTCATCAATCGGTATTGTAAACTATGTAACTAAAGGGAGGTTCTTTTAATGAAATGTCAGGTTAAGTTATTTGTTGCAGGTAAGGTCTTCACAGAAGATGTACATGCTCGTAACTATGATGAAGCAAGACAAGTCGCAGTCGCAAGAAATCCAAACGCAAGAGTTTTAGGAGTTAATGCGAGGGTCTAACTACCAGAAGTTTTATCCTACCAGATTCCCCACTTTGTTAGACCCTAAATTGGGTCAACCAAGTGGATATGTAACGAAGGATGGGATGTGGGCAGCAGTGCCATCAAATGGTAAGAAATTTGCCATAATACACAATGGTATCGTAGAACACTTCTCAAGGAATTTTGAATGTGCTATGATATACATACAAAAGGGAATTAAAAAAGAAAAAAATGAAAGATCAAGCATCAATCGGGGATGAATCACCATCCATTAAGTATCAAAGAGCATTAGACCTTTTTACTGAATCTGTCATGAAACCTGATCCTGACTTGCGTGGATGTGCATATAATCAAGGATGTTATGATGATTTGATGGAGATACGAGAGCATGTATTAGAGTATCTTAGAACATTAAAGGAAGTTACATACCATACGAATCCTGACGAAAGTGATGAAATCGAGACACAAAAGTTAATAGAAGCAAAACCCCTTTCAAAATGGCGATGAGTCTTAAAATAAATCAAAATGATAATGGTTCATTTACTGTTGAATGGGATAAAAAAGACCCCGATTGGATGTTTCTAAATCAGTTGACATCGGAACAAATACAAGATATGATAAGTGAAGTTATTAAAAATGATCGGAATGAATCAGGAAAAGAATTACACTCTTGAACAACTAAGTGTATGGATTGAGGAAGCACTTGAAAGTGAAGCAACACCAGAAGAGATATACAACTGTATTCGATCTACAATTAGTAGCAAGATAACACAACATCAAATCTATTTGAAACATTCAAAGGAATTGTTATCTCTATTGAGTGGAAATAATGCTTTTCGATTTAGAAAAAGAAGACATACGAGATTAAAGGTTGGTAAAGATATGGACATACTATAACATAACACTTGAAAAGTGTAAAGCAAGTGCTATACTAATAAATAGTAAGTGTATAAGGAGATCACTATGAAAACTATAGAAGATCACATTCAACATGACAAGGAAGTCATTGCTGACCCAACAACATCTGAACCTATGAGAAGACATGCTCTTGATGAGTTGCATGAACTAGAGGAATATGTAGATCATCATCACGATGAGATTGAAGCAGGAGATCATCATGACCCAAATGCTTTAGAACTCTTTTGTGATATGCACCCAGATGAACCAGAATGTCTAGTATATGACGATTAGATTAGTGTCA
>VTLG01001786.1_pt1 | contig 31476 bp, 29 predicted proteins | sample 4694571 | NCBI WGS metagenome assembly VTLG01 (sample SAMN12604809, study PRJNA352737) | marine metagenome | biome: ENVO:00000447; feature: ENVO:00000209|ENVO:00000569|ENVO:01000036; material: ENVO:00002151; isolation source: viral sequences binned using virsorter ...
TCACCCAGCCCGTTGTTGCCATTAAAACTGACTCTGGCCATGTAAAGATCGTTGACGGTGAACACCGTTGGAGAGCAGCACACACTTTGGGCTTCGACGAGATTCCAGTGGTTATCACCCCGATGACCGAAGAACAGGCCAAGATCGCCACCTTGAGACACAACCGCGCCCGTGGGTCCGAGGACGTTGACTTAACAGCAGAATTGCTCCGGGACTTGGAAAAGCTCGGTGCACTCGACTGGGCTCAGGACTCACTCATGATGGACGACACAGAGATTCAAAAGATGCTTGAAGACATTCCTGCTCCAGAGGCACTAGCTGCTGACGAGTATACAGAGGCTTGGGAGCCTGGGGAAATGTCTGGTGCTCAGGAAGATGCAGGTACTTCTACTCGGGAGATACAGGGTGCTTCAGGGGTTACTGTTGCGGCTGCATCTATTGCGTCCATTGAGCGGCAGCGTGAGCGTGAACGGCAGATAGCGGAGGCCAAGACTGCGGAAGAGAGACAAGCGCTCAAAAAAGATAATGATATATTTAGATTATATTTAACATTCACTGGAGATGAAGCCACTCTGGTGAAGCAAATTCTAGGCGAGCAAGCAGCAGAAAAGCTGATTGAGATGTGTAAAAGGGAGGAAGCGGAGTTAGCAGAAGAACATGCCTAAAAAAAGAGAAACGCACCACATACCTCCCGAGATAATTGGCAGGGCCAAAGCTCGTTACGAGGCGGGGGATAGAGTGGAGGATATCGAGAAGGACCTCGGTATTAGTAAAAACTCTGTTGTAAACCATGCAAAGAAGAACGGTTGGAAGCATGGGAGCAATAAAGCAGAGATAGTTGCCAAGGTTGCTCAAGAAGAAAAGAACCTCGTAATTGCAGATCAGGTTGAGCGTTCTGTTCAGGAAACTGAGAAGTTCATGCAGGATGCTGAGCGACTTAGAGCCTTGACACTCTCGCTGAATGCTAGAATATTCAAGAATCGAGATCCTGCGACAGGGGAACTTTATCTTGAAAAGGATGAAGCAGATTTAATATTCCAATATTTGAAGTGTTGTAAGATTTCGATGGAAACAATGACGATGGGTTATTATGCAAAGCGTAAAGCATTACGCATGGATGATAAGCAATCTGATGAACCAACAATCCTTCCTTGGCAAGACTAATGAGTAATTACTGGGTTAAATACAAAGTGAACAATGAGGACCAAGTTGACCCTCCTCCAACGACAACCAGCTTTTTCTTTACTAAACAAGAGCGTGATAAGTTTTTGGAATCTGCAGGGGATCAAATTGAAGTCATTCAAAAAGGGGATTCTTATGCAAATTATTAAAGTCGTTTTAACAGTATTTATTGTTTTTGTTTACTCAGTTGCTTTTTCGCATCCTGACGGAATGAAGCCTTACTTTTATCCATCGACCTTTATCTACGGATTTGTAAGTGGTTGTGCTGAGACAGTAGAACAGACTAGGGCCCCAATAACTCAAGAGTTATGGCCTGACGCAATAAGAGGGGTTTGCTCTTGCGTGGTCGATGCCTTACGTCATTCGATGACATTTGAAGATGCACAAAATGATTCAATGAAACCTAAAATGCAGGTTATTGTTGATGCGACATTTCCAATATGCGTTGAACAGATAAAAAGAGACTTAGCAAGTGCAAATAATTGAAAGCCCTTTATTTAGGGTTGCTATAGGCCTGATTATTTTTTATGTGGGCCTTAAGCTTTTTAGTGGCGGGATGAAGGCCATGGGTAAGTTAGAGCATTTAGAATATTTTATTCATAATCCTTATTGGATGTTTCTTGGTGGCATTATATGTACTTTAGCTTGGCAGAGTTCTTCACTGTCAACGACTGCTATTGTAGGCTTAGTTGCGAGCGGTGCTCTACCATTACCGGCAGGGATTGGAGCGGTTCTTGGAGCTAACGTAGGTACAACGGGCACTATTTGGTTGGCTGGAATCATGGTTAGTGATGGTATGCCTCAAGGAATTACACGCCAAATTGCAATTGTTCATTCTGGAGTGAATATGCTTATGGCGATTTGTCTACTTCCTTTTATAAATCAAATTTCTAAATTTATATCTAAATTCTAATGCCTTTAACCGAAGCTCAAGATGAGATAATGCGTTCTCGTGCGCGATTCAAGGTTGTTGCGGCGGGAAGGCGTTTTGGCAAATCTTTTCTCTCTATGAGTTTGATGGGTAGGGTTGCTCGTCATCCAGAGTCAAATGTCTGGTATGTTACAACGACTTACTCTGCGGCGAAAACTATTATGTGGCAGCCCCTCAAGGACAAGTTGAGGAAAATTAAGTGGTCACAAAGTTTTCACGAAGTTGCAATGCAAGCACATCTTGTAAATGGTTCGGTAATTTCTCTAAAAGGTACTAATAATCCAGACTCTTTGCGGGGTATTGGCCTCGACTATTTAGTTATTGATGAGGCAGCCTACATTGATGAGCGTGTTTGGACGGAGGTTCTTCGCCCTACGCTTTCTGATCGACAGGGTGGAGCATTATTTATTTCTTCTCCTACAGGTAGGAATTGGTTCTACGATATGTATCAGTATGCTCAATCAGGCGAAGATCCAGATTGGGAATCCTGGCAATTTACAACGCTTGAGGGCGGTAACGTCCCACCTGACGAAATAGATTCTGCAAAGCGTGATCTAGATGAAAGAACTTTTCAACAAGAATACCAGGCACAGTTTGTAACATATTCCGGACTTGTGTATTATGGGTTTGATTTCCAGGAAAATGTTGTTGATTGTCCATACGATCCCGACTTACCTGTTTTGATTGGTATGGATTTTAACATTGATCCAATGACTGCTACCGTTTTCCAATATGATGAGGATATGGAAGTCCTCTACATTGTTGATGAAATTGAGATATACGGGAGTAACACTGATGAAATGGCTGAGGAAATATTATGTCGATATCCTGAGCAGACTATTACTGTTTATCCAGACCCAGCCTGCGTACAAACTAGGACTTCTGCAGGGGGAAGGACTGACCTTAGTATTTTGCAAAGTTATGGATTTAAGTGTAAATTTAAGAGGAAACACCCTTTTATAAGGGATAGAATTAATTCGGTGAATTCTAGATTTTGTAGTGCTGATCAGGACAGAAGGTTGTTTGTCCACAAGGGGTGCAAAAAGGTTATTCAAGCACTAGAGCGACACAGTTATAAGCAGGGCACAAACTTACCAGAAAAAGGCGGTGAAAAGGATTACTCTCACATGACTGATTCAATAGGCTATCTAGTCGAATATCTTTTCCCCATAAACCGTCAAGAAATGTCTACTACAAAAGTTTACGGAGTTTAATATGTATCAATATTTTGATGGGAAAAGTTCTAGGAAACCTCGTTACGATAATGAACACCCGAATTACGAATCTCATTTAGAATTATGGGATAAGTGCAGAACTTGCTTTAAGGGTGAAGAAGCAGTAAAGCAAGAAAATCATATATATTTGCCTTTTTTGAGCAATCAAGATAGCCCTGAGTATTATAGCTATAAAAATAGAGCGATTTTTTTGAATGTTCTTAGGAGAACTATACAGGGTCTAGTTGGCGCAGCTATTCGCAAAACTCCTATTATTGAAGTTCCTACTGGATTAAGCGCACATATTAAAGATTGCGATATGATGGGAACTTCTATTGAAGAACTGATGGGTGATCTTCTCACTGAAATGCTTATAACTGGAAGGGTTAATTTAGTCGTTGACCGGATGGAGGATTCTAGAACTTATCTTACGACTTATAATGCGGAGTCATTTATAAATTGGCGGATGCACATGAACGCCCCAACAATGGCTGTTTTTGCAGAAGAGCTCGATGTCACTACAGATGGCTATGATCACGAAATGAAAATTCAATATAGGGTTTTTGACTTCGATGATAATGAGAATGTAAGGGTAAGAGTAGCTTTGGAAAAAGCTCCTGATGAGCAGTCCGATGAAGAAGATGTTTTTGAGATTATTTACGAAACAGTTCCAACCGTTATGGGAGAAGGCCTAAAGAAGCTTCCTTTGTTTACAATAAACTCTACGGGATTAGGTTTTGATGAATTACAACCTCCTCCCCTTTTAGATTTAGCGAACCTCTCATTATCTCATTATAGAACTAGTGCAGATTTAGAGAATGGTAGGCATTTTACAGCATTACCTCAGCCATGGATAACAGGTGTTGATCCTGATGAATACAGATCAGGAATAAGTATTGGGGGAGAGTCTGCTTGGATCATACCTAATGAGGGTGCAAACTTAGGTTATCTTGAATTTTCAGGACAAGGACTAGGTTCACTTGAAAATGCTTTGTCAGAGAAAGAACAAATGATGGCAATTGCAGGTGCACGACTATTAGAGTCTAAAAAAGGAGTGGAATCTGCAGAAGTTTCTCGTATTCGTCAGAATATTGAAACAAGTGTTTTGTCAAGTATTGTAGTTAATTTGCAAAATGGGGTTGAAAAAGCACTTAAATATATGGCAGAATGGGAGGGTATGAATCCTGATGATGTTCGAGTAGAACTGAATATGGATTTTGTTGATGTGCGAATACCACATCAAGAAATTATCGCGTTGGTGCAGTCCTACCAAATGGGTGGGATATCTATGGATACTCTTCTTCACAATTTGAAGCAGGGAGAGGTTATTCCTTCAAATGTATCAATTGATGAAGAGAGGGAAAAAATAGAGCTGGATCATGGAACAGTTGAACAGCCAAAACAAAACAGGTCAGAAGTCCTCGAGGACTCAGACGAAGACAAGATTAGAAAAGAACTCTCTGACTCAGGACGAGGTGATTGACTCCATATTGGAGCGGCACGTCAATATCCTTAGAGTCTCACAGTCCTTATCTCAGGAAGTTCTACCAATTATAGATAAGGCAGAGGGTAGAGTTATTGAGTCTGTTTTATCGCAGGAATACTTTTCTTCTTATTCTGGTTTGATTGAGAAGATGGACTCATTCTTGGAGTCATTTCATTTTAAAATAGTAACTTTGGAGCGTCAGCTTTCTTCATTAATACAGGATGCTCTTGGTGAAATTAGAATTAAAGAAAGCGAGTTCTTAAAATCAACATTCTCAAATCTAAAGCATTCTGATCCCTCTCCAAGTTCTGGGGCATTTATAAATGGGATACACTATTCTGATTGGATAAATTCAATCTTTGTTCCATTGAGGCGTGATGTTGTTGGAGCATATCGATTTGGTGTTACGAATAATCAGGATTCTAAAATTATTTTAAGTAGAATATCTGGAACTCGTGAAATGAGTTTTAAGGATTCATTATTTAACAAACCAAGAAACCAGATGGTTTCCCTTGTTAAAACTTTGGTGATACAAACTTCAAATGATGAGCGAATACGATTCTACAGAAACAATTCAGAAACCTTCGAATCAATTGTCTGGGCCAATCCGTTTCCTGGTTCTCCTAATACTGGGGCCAGCAATAGGACTGGCGATTATTATGCTCTTCCCGATCTTAGTCCTCGTGGTGAATCTCCTGCTTGGTCTGGGTCTTCTATACATTTTAATAGTCGTGCTACCCAAATCCCTGTATTTAGCGGGGAAGGGGTCTCCAAAGCAAAGTTGGAAAGATGGTTTGGAGAACGAGATCCGGTTTACCAGGCGGACGTTCTCGGGTCTAAGAAATACTCCCTCTGGAGAGGTGGTAAATTAACAAGGACTCAGGCGTTTGATTTAAAGAACTCAATGTTACCACTTGACGCTCTATGAACATGGTGAATCAAGCAATCGGTATGATTGATATAGCAGAGAAGCAGGGTCATGCTTTGTTAAAGTGTGATTCTGTTGAAGAAGCGGAAAAATTAATTAATGTTATTTCACCGATGATTGAGCCTTCCGAAGAAGGTTTGCAGTTTGCGGTAACACGCATTCGTGATCGTGAGGTGAATATTTACTCAATTCGCCAAATGCCCTCTGAAGAGGCGCAAGAAAGAATTCTATGGCAGAACAAGAAACGGTACTGGAAGAAACAAGCGGAGGAACTGAATCTCAGCAAGCGCAAGTGGTGGAACTCTCAGAAGAAGAAAGTTACTCCAAAGAGCAGGTGGAGCAAATCGTCAAGTCCGCTTTAGATAAAGAGATTGCAGGATTAAAATCCAACAATAGTGCTCTTAAAGAAGAAAAGAAAAAGGCTCAAGCAAAAGTAAATGACTTCAGTGATCTGGTCAATTCTCTTGGAGGTGAGGAAGGCATTAAAGGCCTTGTTGATCTTAAGACTAAAATTGATCAGGATGAAGAGTTAAGGCTTTTCACCTCAGGGGATAGAGAAAAGTACAATGCTAGGATTCTAAATAGGGCACAGCAAGATCATGCTGCTCAACTTAAGAATGCCGTAAAAGAAAAAGAGGATTGGGAAAAAGTTGCAACCGAAGCAATATCGAGATATCAGACTAGGGAAACCGAGAAGGCTGTTCTTGATGGTTGTGCTGAAGCAGGCGTAAATCCTAGATTGTATAAAGCAATGTCTGCACAAGTTAGAGATGACATTATTTTCGACCCGGATAGCGATAAAGTCCTGGTCAAAGATGGAGATGGGATAAGGTATGGAAAGGATGGCTCACCTATGGAGGTAGCCGAACTAATAGAAACATTACGCGAAGATCAGCCAGAACTGTTTTTAAAATCTACTGGTTCTAGTGCTTTTGGTTCTACTACCACCAGACGTGGATCATCTATTACTCAGTCGGATATTAGCCGTATGAGTCTTGATGAGTATAAGCGTCATCGCGAGTCTGGGGCGATACGGTAGCGAGTATTGACAGGGGATAGAATCTCCTGTATCTTTTTGTTATAGGGGTTTACCCCTAACAATTTCTTCCCTCGAAGGGATAAATCTTTTTTAGCGCAGGAGCGCACTTATTTTATTTAAGAGCGTCCTGTAAGATTGGATGCTCACCATTATTCAATCTTTAAAAAGGATTAATTATGTCTGTTACAAGTACAAATTATTCGGGTGAGAATAATACCTTTCTTACCCCCGATGTTATCGCACGAGAAGCGCTCATGATTCTCGAAGGCGATATTGTTGCACCTCAGGTCATGAGCACCTCTGCAGCCGCAGACTTCACCGGAAGTAAAGTTGGTGACACAATTCGTGTAAGACGCCCTGCGTTTTTTGGGGTTGATGACTACAGCAGAACTGCTGGTGGATCAGAGACAATCAAAGTCCAGGATGCGAATGAAACTTCTGTCGATTTGAAAATCGAGCATCATTTTGATGTGTCTTTTGAAGTATCTTCAAAGGAATTGACACTCAGTGTTGATGATTTTAATGGCCGACTTCTTCAGCCCGCTATGTCTGCTCTTGCTCAAAAGATTGACAAGTATGCTCTCTCTAAGATTGGTGATCTTGGAGGATTCGCTTTTTCGACTGATTACGGATCACCGGATTCTTTGGCGGATATGGCTGCTATTGTTGAAAAGCTTAACAAGCAAAAAGTTCCTCAGCGTAACAGGAAGATGATTGTATCTCCTGCAATGCAAACTCAAATCTATACCATCACCAATTTTGTCCAGGCAAACTTGAGTGGAGATGCAACTTCACCAGTTAAGGAGGCTGCACTTGGTCGTTTCATGGGCATGGATATGATGATGGCATTAGAGCTTCCAACTCATACCGCTGGAGCATATGTAACCGCAGGTACTGATATGGCAGTTGCGATCAACAATTCTGGTGGGTACACAGAGGGAACCACAACCATTAATCTTGATGGTGCAGACGGTTCAGGAACTCGCGCTCTTGCGATTGGCGACACACTTCAGATCACATATGCCGATGGCATTGTTCGTGATCACAAAGTAACAACTGCGACCGCAAGCGGATCTGGAGCATTTGCAAGCGTTGGAATCTCTCCCGGATTGTATGGAGTAGACGCTGCTGCAGTGGATCAGGGTTCACCTGCTGTTGTAGCAAATGATGCTGTTGTCACAATTGTTGGCGGTAGCGGATCTGTTGCTTCCTATACAGTTGGTGGTGCCTTTGTTCCTGAAGCTTTCCAGCTAATTTTTGTTCCTCAGCCCGCCCCAATGGGACCTGGAACAAGTGCTGCTACCGTTTCATACAATGGTATGAGCCTTCGTGTCCTTCAGACTTTTGATCATGTTAAAAAGCGTGATCTTATTTCTGTTGACGCAATGGTTGGTTGTGCTGCTGTTGATGCACGTTTGGGATCTAGAATCGCCTCAACTGACGGTTAATAGTTCTTAAATATAGGGGCGTGAAAGCGCCCCTTTCACACTTAATTTTTCTACGGATAATTATGTCTTTAATTACTATGTATAAGCCTTCAGGTTTTGAGGTCAAGGTTGGTGCAGCACAGGTTAAAGAGATGCTCGCCAAGGGTTGGACTTTTGATAAAAAAGAATCAAGCCCTGCTCCTAAGTCGACATCGACTAGATCTTCTTCTAAGAAGGAGTAGATAGATGGCCCTTGATGCAACAGTTAAGGGCGCATCTTCAAATTCGTACGCTACAAGAGCAGATGCCAATACTTATTTTGGTGATAGACTTGGTGTAGCTACTACTTGGGATGGTGCCTCAGATGCGAACAAAGACGCATCTTTAATCATGTCTACGCGATACCTTGACAATATGATGTATCGTGGAGAGCGGACTACAACCACCCAAAAATTATCATTTCCTCGTCAATTCCTTAGAGATCCTGATTCAACTGCTGTTTTTTGGGGTCAACAACTCAGGCTTAGAACTGATTATTTTGACGAGAATGTGATTCCAGATAGAATTCTTTTTGCAACTTATGAACTGGCATTCAGATTACTTTCTGATAATGAGCTTCTGGGCGATCCTTCTCTGCGACAATTCAAGAAGGTTGACGTTTCAGGAGTTATTGCTATCGAGCTTGATAAGCAAGGTCTATCCAGAGTAATTGACCGTCAAATTTTGCACTATATAGGACCACTCCTTAAGTCTGGAGATCCTAGTTCTGTTAAGATAAAGAGATAATGTCTGCGTTAAATACAATTGTTGATGACCTAGTTACTAAGGTTTTCGATAATACTCTTGTGAGTGCAGCAGAGTTATCTATTTCTGCAACATATAAAAGTGTTGTTACTGGATCTTATAATCCCTCTACTGGATCAATAACCCGAACAGAGTCAGACATTGCTGTAAAAATTATAAAAAGGAATGAGAACACCACGGGGATTGGTGGGATAAGCGGAGTTTCTCAGGCAAGCAACACTTCATCAGCGAATGAGAATGTTGATTATCTTGAGTTTCTTGTAAGGCCTGTCAGTGGGGTTCTTCCAAATCAGGGGATTGATGATGAGCTTACAGTAGATAGCAAAGTCTACAAAATACTTGATGTCCAATCGGTAAATATGGGGAGTACTCGGATACTCTATAAAATAAAGGCAATTGGATGAAATTTGGATTTATTGCTTATGCTAATGGACACCATTCAGGTATGCGGACTTTCGATCCTTCTGCTGATACTTATCATCAACAATATGCCCAGATTGTAGCACCTCAATCAGCAGGGATAGAAGATATACCACAGATGCTCTTGGACCAAGGTCTGATTGGAGCGGCACTGCTACTTTGCGGAGTTATTATCTGGAAGTTGGCTAAGAAAATGGAAGTTATGAATGACAAGATACTTGATCTAGTTCAGCATGACTCAGAACTGAAAGCGAAACTTGTAACACACATGGAAGGTGTGGAACGTGAACTTGAGAGAATAAGGCGTAACGGACATGGGTAAGTTTGTAACTTCTAAAATAAAGGGAGAAGACAATATTACCATAAACTTCTCTGACGCATTTAAAGAGATAGAGTCTGATCTAAAAGGTTCTATTCGTGATGCAGCATCTGACTTTTTCAGGGAGTGTGTAAACGGAACTCCTGTAGACACTGGGTTTGCAAGGTCAAGATGGAGTGCTGATCTTCTTTCTGATGTAAGAGAAGCACCAACTAAAGTAGTTACAAGTAAAGATGATGGAGTTACTTATGGATCTGCAGAAGATACGATTCAAAAGCATCTCCCAAGAATAAATCGTTTGGGTAATAAGAATTTGAATGGGCTGAATGTCACGAATGATGCACCTTACATAGGAAGGCTAGAAGAGGGTTGGTCCTCTCAAAACCAATATTGGGTTCGTGCTGCAGCAAAGAGACTCGCTGGTAAAATTGGATCGATAGTAAAGAGATGACAATTGAAACTGAAATACTTAATCATCTTAACTCTAATTGGTCTCAGACTCCGACTATTGCTTGGGTTAATTCAAATGTTACATTCAATTATGATGCGAACACTGAATACCTTATACCAAGCGTTGTCCTCGCGGGTAGTGACGTAAAGGAAGTCCCTAGCAATGATGGCATTGTAAGAAGGGATTTTATCCTTGGATTAAACCTGTTGATTAAGGATAATACAGGAATGGCAAACGCTAATACTTATACAAATGCGCTGAGCGCAATTTTTCATAAGAAAGATATTAGCACCACAAATTTTACATACCATTTTGATGCCTTGGAGGTATCACAAGGTTTTGGTTCAGGTGCTCATTTCGAAGTGCCTGTTGTTATTGATTTTTATGTTTTTTCATCTTAATTAAAGGAGCTTATCATGGCTTTACCTACATCTCTTCAACGGTCTCGATCTGCTGTAGTCTATATCAAGGCAGAAACAACCGCTGGGCAAATTGCTGCTAATCCCGGTTCGGGAGACGCATTTGGTCTTACTACTGTCCCAGTGATTGCACAGGCCGGAAACTATACCGATACTTCTGAGATCGGATCTGATTTGATTACTGTAGACCGTGTATTGAATTACATGGACTACTCAACTTTTGACCTTGAGTTCTATGCGAAACCTAAAGGTCTTACAACCTCAGCTTCTCTTGGAACATCGAGTACTGCTGTTGCTACTAATGTCTGTACTGTTACTATGGGTTCCACATCAGGATTGGCTGCTGGTGACACTGTGACTATCGCTGGAGCAACTGGTAAAGATATCAATGGTGACCAAATTCTTACGGAGGTTAATAGCGATACTAATTGTAAATTCGCGACTTCTGGTGTCGCAGACGGAAGCGCTGGCGGAACAATTACTGTTACTAAAAAAGTTCTAAATACACCTCCAGAAGACGTAATCCTCTCAAGACTTTTTGGTGGTTCTAAGTTTGGGAGTGTGGGTGGAACTTATAATGCCGGGGATTCCAGTTCGACCGGTACCACCATATCAAATAAGACAGTTATTTCTTATTTTTTAAAGAACTCCATTGATACTGTAACAGTCCACTCTCTACAAGAAACTGATACTACCGTTCAGTACTATGCGGGGAAGGGGGCGCTACCAACTTCCTTTTCTCTTGCAATGGCAAAAGATGGGCCTCTTACAATGTCTGTCGGTTTTCAGGCAAGTAAGGTCCTCTATGCTGGTACAGCAGAAATTTCAGGATCAGGATTAACCGGCCACGCTTCCTCAGTAGATGCTACCCTTATAGGTACTAAGCGTTATGCTAGTCAAGCAGCGGTAACTGCTTCTGATGTCATGTGGTATGAGGCAGCAGATAAGGCAGGATCGGGCGCAGGGACACCTGTAAAAATTACCTCAAATGATGGTGCTACCGTCAAAAAGTCTGGACTTGAGATTGGAGCAGCCCCAAGCGGAGCAGTTGTAGCAATTGGTGGAAACTCAACAAGCCCAACGGCTGCTTATGCAACTGGAGATCTTTTGATTCCTGATCTCCCTGAGCCAACTGTTGATACAACCACTTTGATTGACCAGCGTTCTGTTCAAGTTTTCTTGACTGATGCAACTGACGGGTCAAAGCATGGATACACTCAGGCAGACAATACTCACCTTTTCCACTCAGATAATGCTCTTGACGTTACTGCAGTGAGTTTCGATTTTGATCGATCCATTACAACTCCAGGATTGACCGAAATGACTGGTGAGAGTTTCCCTCCTGCAAGTTATCTCATCAATGAGCCTAGCATTTCTGGTTCAATCACATTGCTTCTCCGACCAAAAGACTTCCAATTCATGAATTCACTTCGTGATGAGCCTCGAAGATCAATTGGCGTGAGAATCGGAACTGTTGATGGTAAGATTATTGAGATTGGAGCAGGTACTGTTCACATGGAAGTTCCAACTGCTACTGAGGCAGATGGAGCAACCTCAATCGACATTCCTTTCACCGTAGTTCGTGGTAGCGATACTTTGGACAACGACGCAGATAAATTTTTCTTGAGGTATAGATAATGAAATTCAAAATCAGCTTAGGTTCTGGAATCACTGTGGATACTGATTCTGGTGCTGTGGACGGTGACGCTTCTGCAAGAAAGCAATTTTGTAGAAGATTTCCTAACTTTATGGATCTGGATTCTAAGGTTCTGATTGAGACTGTTTCATCATGGGGTTGGCCTATAAGTTCCTCCGTTGAGGAGCCTAAAGAAGAACCCAAGCCTAAGAAAAAATCTGGAGTATTCTCAAAGTCGAAAGACGATGAGTAGGATAGGCGACTAGGAGCGTTCCTCAAGGCTGCCCCATCCTTGTGTCGCCTTTGATCAATGGGGTATCGGGGGGTGGTTTCGACTACCCCCTTTTTTTCAACTTTTAAAATGGGGTATTTATGCCGTTAGTACCAGATAAGTTAAAAGCAAACTTTCGCATCCAATGTCCGGGTGCAGAGATGAATCCTGAATTAGCAGATGTATTTTTCGAGATGCAGCCGCTAACTCGACACCAGATGTCAAGCATTTATGAAAAGCGAATCAAAAACAACAAAGGAGTTGCGAAGTTCCTGGAGGATCAGTGGATTGCAAGCTGTATCGACTGGGAAGGGATCACAGATGAAAAAGGATCTACGATCCCTTGTACTGACGACACCAAGAGAGAATGGTTTCGTAATCCTGCCATGCAACCTCTGATTGAGGAATTACTGGCAGAGCTTGAAAACAAGAGTCGGGAACAACTCGGGATACAGGAAAAAAACTAGAACTGCTCCTTGACCTTCACACGGGCAAGAGACCTTACACCGCAGATAGCAAGGAGCATGAGATAACTCGTGACATGATTTTTCGTCATGAGTGGTGTTGTCAGCATAGCGACATATGGAATGACACTGAGGAAGGTCCTCCGTGTGAAGTTTGTCCTCTTTATGGTCAGGAGATCGATGAGTACAATTCATTTTGTTATGAAAGGTGGAAGTATTTAGACGTAACAGGTAGAGATAGAGGTTTTGGCGAAATGCCTCTGAGAGAAGAAGCCATTGACCTTCATCTTCAGCGTTATGGGGCTAATGATCCTGATGTCTATGAAACGATATTCAGGATTGAAATGACTCTTTTTGCATTTAAGCAAGAAGAAGAGAAAAAAAGGAAAGAGAAAGAGGAGCGTAAACGTAAGGCTGAACAAGCAGCCAAGCGAGCATCTTCTCCGACTCGATCTGCTCCACGAAGAAGACGATAGATGGCGAATTATACCGCACTAGTTGATGTAAAAGTTGACGTAGGCCGTGCAAATAAGGCCTTCAAGAATATTGAGGGCTCCCTCCTTAGAGTTTCTAAAGCTACAAAAGGCACAAACAAGTTTCTCGGCCAGATGGAAAAAACATTTGGCGGGATACAGAAGAGTATGTTGATTTCTGCACAGGCAGGAAGAAGCACTGTTCGCCAATTGAAGCAATTAAGTGGTGCAGCAAAAACTAGCGCAGCAGATGTAGAGAAGCTAAAGAAGCAGGTTAAGACTCTGCAAACTGAACTGGACAAGCTGAATGGGAAGGCAGGCAAGGTAATGCCAATATTCAGGAAGCTTGGGAAAATGTATAAGGAGCATTCGTTTCTTATACAAAGCATGACCTCTGCATTTTTTGGTTTTATTCAGTATCAATTGATAGGCGGCCTAAGGAGGATGACCGATCAGTTTGTATTGATGAGCAACCGTGTCCGTGTTGTGAACCAGGACATGAAGGTGTTTAACACCAATATGCAGAATGCTTTTAAGATTGCTCAGGAAACAAGACAACCTCTATTTACTGTTGCTAATACTCTTGCCCGTATTGGTAGGAACTCTGCAAAGTTAAGAACAGATTTCACCCGACTTGCTCGGATCACATCTACTATTGGTAAATCCTTCCAAATCGCTGGTGCAACAATTGAGGAAGCAAACAACGCGATGATTCAGTTGTCGCAGGCCTTTGCGTCTGGCCGATTGCAAGGTGATGAACTTCGCTCTGTTCTTGAATTAGCACCAAGACTGGCACAAGCCATATCTAGTTCGATTGGTATCACTGTTGGTCAGATGAGACAGTTTGCCAAAGAAGGCAAGTTGACGACAAGAGTCTTGGAACAAGCCTTGGTAGAAGCCTCTGCTAATGTTGACAAAGAATTTAAAACGATACAAAAGACCATCGGTCAATCGTTAACATTAGTTAATAACTCATTGACTATGGTTGTTGGTTCTATTGATAAGATTACTGGGACGAACAGAGCTTTTGCAGATGCTTTTACAAGAATATCAAAGGCAATTGATAAACTTGGCCGTAGTAGAGGGGCTTTACAGGTAGCGAATTTTCTTAAAGGGATAGCTGATAATCTAGAGGCAATACTTCTTGTTGGTGGTTCATTGTTGGCAACAGGGGTATTGGCGGGTCTTGGTGTTGGATTCGCAGCAATCGCTCTTTCCTTAGGTAAAGTCTCATTGGTCATAACTGCTGTTTCTGCAGCAATTGTCGGATTAACATTTGCTTTTACCGATTTTGGTTCTACAGCAAAACCTGTTTTTGAAGATGTTGTTGGAAGCAATAAAGAGCAATTAGATCAATTAAAAGGCCAGGTAGCACAAGCAAGTGACTACATTAAAGAGCAAACAGAAAAACTTGCCTTCGCTAAATCAGTTAAAGCAGATCAAGGTTTTTATGCGCGAGTTTTCCAATTTTTTCTTGGCCCAGAGAAAGGCACTCAGAAAGATTTATCAAAGAATATTAAAGAGGCTGGTAATTTATTAGAGAAATTAACAAAAAGAGTTTTAGAGCTTGAAAGATTAATTACAAAGGAGAAGAAAGATCAGGAGGGTTTGGCAAGAAAACTTTTCCTTGCAGAATCTCAAAGAATGGCGGTTCAGAAAGAAGGGATTGAAGATAGATTTAGAACTGGTATGAGTGGGGTTACATCTATGCAGCGTGATCCAGTTCAGTCGCTTAGAACAAGCTCTATTGCAATAGAAAAAGAACTCGTTAAAAGTGAAAAAGAGATAGGTACAGCAGTCGCAAAAATTTTTGAAGCTCAGATTCAAGCAACTGCAAATCTTCCAGGTAGACAACAGCTTATAAGCAAGGATGGATCTATTAATATCCAGGCAATTCTTGCTAACAATAAAGAGTTGATTCAAAGGAAACAACTAGAAGGTGTTGCTGGACCTGCTGCACCCCAATTAATAGGCGAATCTTTAAAAGAGACCTTAGCCCCGTTAGAAACAAAGCTTAAAACATCCATTGAAGGAATCATAACTGCCTTAATCCAAGCAAGAAATTCATTAATTAGAAGCTTGTTGGATAGCAATAAGGAGATGGAAGGACGTTTAGATTTTGCAAAACCTTCTGGGGTATCTGGGGAATCAGCAAGGAAGTCAAGATTAGAAGATGAAATTAAACTTCAACAGAAACTCAAAAGAGAAGAATATGAAAGAACTATTGATCTAGAGAAATTAGGCCCAAAACAGTTAGCTGCTCATAATTTGGCAATGACTCTTTTAGAAGAACAGATAGATAAAAACATAAGATTAAAAGATCAAATAAAAGCCCGTAAAATGGTAGAGTCGGCTGATGCTCAAGGTGGTTCGGCTGCTATCGAAAAAGCGGCACGGGGTCAGCTATCTGGCAGATATAGTGCATCTCAATCGCCTGGGATGATGGCATTGTCTGGCGGTAATACTGGTGTTGCTGGCTCACAAAAATCTGCTTTTGATTCTTATAATAATGCTGTAATACAATCCGCGAAAAAATATGGAATAGAGCTCAAATCCATAGGATCGCAGATAGAAAAAAACACTAGTTTAGGTTTTACTCAATTAACAATTGACGAAGAGAGAACAGGCCTTACTGGTGAACGGCTGGAGGCTTTCAAAAAAGAATTAGGGAATGCACAAAAAATGCTTGATGCCACTATTCAAATGACAGATGCAGAGAAAAAGCAAGCAATGACAGATACTGCAGTCAGTGGGACTATGGCAGCAGGTGGTGAGCATGGTCAAAGGGCGGCTAAGGCAACAGCAGCATATTATGCTGGAGGTGGGGGACTAACAGGTTTAATCAATGCCTTAATAGAATTGATCCTAGGTAATAAGAAAGTAATGGAAGCCCTCTTCAAGATCCTTGGTGATTTCATGGAGATTGTTGATGAAGTATTTACTCCAATTGGCGAATTGCTGCTTGACGTGATGGGTGGATTAAAACCTCTTATGTCCATACTAAAACAGGTTTTTAGGCCTCTTGGTAAAATGTTCTTGACTCTAATGAAAGTCATGGAGCCAATACAGGGTTTCATCGAGCAATTACAGCCAATATTTTTCATGATGGAAGCAGTAATGATGGGACTTCTCGCTCTTGTTGATGTCTTTATGCAAATTGTTGGCTCAACAATAGCAGGCATACTTCAGGGCATGGGCATATCACAAAAAGATGAAGGCTATAAGTCGGCAGCATTACTTAGTTCTGAAGAGAGAATCCTTTCTGATATTGAGAAAGTCATTGAGAAGACTGCAGAGCATCTAGAAAAAATCAATGATGTTATATTTGATATTGAGCAATCCACACTAAATCTTGCAGCACCTGCAGTAAAACTAGAGGATTCTGCTGCGAAATACGATGAATTGTTTGAAGCTGCGACTAGGACTGATGCAACAGAAGAGGCAGTTGATGCTTATACCGCATATGCCAAAGAGTTCCTGAAACAATCTCAGGACATATTCAAATCTTCAGCAGCCTACCAGGATATTTACGACACTGTTCTTGCCGATCTTAATTCTTTAAATACAACTTATGTTAACGAAGCATCAGACACTTTGACTAAAGCTTTTCAGGAGGCAATCTTTGATTTGGATTTGGTGGGTTCTGATCTAGGAGAGGTTTTCACTAACATTGTTGATGATTTTAATGCAGGAATAATCTCATTGGCGGACGCTCAAAGTTTCCTCACTAGTAAGCAAGAGCAAATCGCATATGATCTCAGTCTATATGATTATGGAGAGCAAACAGATGTTTCAGTGAAAAACATTGGCGATATGGCAAAGCTGTATAACATGAGGATGAGTCAGCACAATCAATCGCAAGGTCGAGCAACTAGTTCGATGGAGGGTAAGATTGGAGTTCAGGTGGAAGGTGGACCTAACTTGAGAGGATATGAAACAGAATTAGCCTCAGGCGGTGGAGGTGTTGATTCAGGAATATACAATCGAGTTCTACAAGCTGCTCTCTTAATCATGAACCCGGAGCACTATGCTGTTTCTGTGAGGAGAAATCCTGATGGGTCGCTAGAGGTTTTAGACAGGGCAACAGATGCCGGTGCCCTTTCGATGATGGCTGCTGCAAATGCTGCTGGTGTTCCTGTAGTGGTGGACCCTGCCACGGCACGAGCACTTTATGCGGGTGATACTTCAGGACTTTCAAACCTTAATATAGGTAGTTCCCCAACAACAGTAGGGACATCATCAGGTAAACTTCAGATTGGATCAGTCGAAAGAGTTACTTTCGATAGAGAAGAGAGTAGTAATCCTCTTGACGATTTGTTGGGAAGGCTCCCTGACTTAGGTGGTTCACTTGCTGGTCTTGCCCAAGCAATCCTAGATGGATTTATGGAGGCATTGAAAGCCTTAGGAGCAGGTGTCCAAGACATACTCAATGCTGTGTTTGGGTTTATCGGGGATGCTTTCAAGGGGGCAGGTGATGTTGTTGGGCAGATCATGTCGGCAATTATGGGGCCAATAGCAACCGCAATGGGTAAAGCAGGGAATGTGGTTTCTCAATTCCTTGGGGGCATTCTTGAGCCAATCGGGAAGTTAATTGTAGGCATACCTGATTTTCTTGCTGGCTTGTTTTACCCGATATCAGGAATTGCAATAAATGTGATGGATTTTTTAAGAGGCATTTTTAAACCCATATTTGATATGGGAGCAATAAACATAGGTGCATTTTTCCAACAGCTTTTTGATCTAATATTTAGTGGTAATGCACTTGATCTATCAACTATAGCCCAACAAATCCTTGGTGCCGCAATAGATTTTGGTGGTCAAGCAATGAATGGCTTAAATGAGGTTTGGAAAAAAGTTTCTGGAGCTATTAGTGATTTTTTTGATTTCGATAATGCGTTTAATGCAGTTTCTGATCTTATTGTTCGTGCAGGCACAGCAATAGCAGGTTTCTTTAACTTAGATGTTCCTTCTGGTGGTATCAAATTATTGAAAAACCCATTTGAACCATATGGATTAGGACCAGAATATTTCATTAATTGGAGCTGGGAAGAAGGGGGTCAACTTCCTGAGAAGTTTGCTTCAGGAGGAATGGCTAGTTACACGAAAGCACTGGTTAAGGCTCCGGGCGTTGCAAAACACTTAAGCTTAGATGGATCTAAAGGAGGAATGGCTGAGGGGAAATCACATCTTGGTGGAGGTATGCCTGGAGTTATCAGAACAACAGGTCAACCTATAGAATTTGAAGGTGGAGAGTTTATTGTTAATAAAAATTCAGTGGGCCATTTAGGAACCGGAATACTAGAACATTTAAATAATGTAAGCACTGTTGGTGAAGCAAATAAAATAAGAAATACAATAGCAAGTACTTTGCATGGAAACTTAGGAAAGTCCACAAATAATGGTAAATCAATCCCTGACCCATATGGGACATTTAAGGCGGGCGGATTGACAAATATGGGTTTATCAAATATTGATGGGAAGGGATATGCTAAGGCAAAGAAAAGTGCTTCCGGAGCAATTGATGGAGACACACCCGGATTCCCAAAAACTTTATTTGAAACAAAACTTTCTACTGCTGACTGGCCTTATCCTTTTAGTCAATTAGGAAATCATGGGTTAGAGGCTAAGTTCCAAATGAAAAATGCTGCTGATGTTGGAGATTCTTATTTCAGAGTTTTTGCAAATGGCGGGTCATTAAATTTTGGTCAAAATAACAAGCAAACCATGGACTCGGCAATAAATAGTTTTTATTACGGACGACATTTGGGGGCAAATCCAACTGCAACAAAGGATGCACAAAGAACAACTCTTTATGATGACAGACCTGATATCCCATTGTTGGGCAAGGGAACTGAAGTTGCTGGAGAGAGTTGTGAATATGTAGAAAACCCATTCAGTTGTTGTGACCCTAAAATGTGTAGTTTTTTAGGTAGAAGATTTCAATGCGGATGTGATGGATTTTGCAAAAATAAAGTGTGCACTCCTATAGTAAGGAACTACTACCACGACGTTGAAATGTGGGCTGATAAGTTATTGCCAAATCGAAAATCAGCCGAAGGAATGAACGGAAAAGATTTTTCTTCAACAATAACAGATGCCTTTAAGTTAGTTATTGCAAGCGCATCAGGGTTCTATCCCTACTGGCCAGGGGCAAAAGCAGAGAAAGGCTACTATGCCAGGGGTGGGATGATACATGGCCCTTCTCATGCAAAAGGAGGTGTCCCCATTTACGCAGAAGGTGGTGAATTTGTTGTAAATAAAAACGCAACAAGAAGGCACAGAGGACTCTTAAGCAGAATAAATTCCTTCCAAGAAGGTGGCTCATTAACATTCAACCCTTCCGACTACTTTGGTGTAAGGACAACAGAAAACACCCCGGAAGAGGCAGGGTTCCTTTCATCTGTATATTCTGCTGGAGCAACTGATTCTACGGCACAGTTAGGGAATCTAACCTTGACCAACTCAGTAACTGCCCAAAATACTGGAGCTTCTGCAACCTTACTACAGACTATTAGTGATACTCAATACCTTCATTTTGACGCACTTTCTGCACTCATAAGAGGACAAAGTTATAATACAGAGGTGCAACTGAGGAATGCTGAATTAATAAGGGTGCTGATTGGTGACCTAACAGATCAAGTTATGGCCAAATTCGATGCTGGTTGGGCTATTGTAAATCAGGGGATAGATTACCTTCGCCAGCAAATTGGGAGAGACGGTAGAGCTAATGATCGATATTACATGAATTTATCTGCTGAAAATCGGACTAACCTTAGAGGAATCCAGGGTGTCCACTATTCTGTAGGTGAGGGCCAGGAGTGGACCTTGGCTGGTATGTATAACAATACTGTTTATGCTCCTGCAAACTACAATAAACTTATAGACATTAAAGAGACTGTTGACCACATGAGAAAGAAGTTTGATAAAGAAAGAGGCGGTATTGTATCTGGAGTTCTTGGAGGGATAGGTGGTGCAATCGGTGGAGATATCGGCGGAGTGATCAGTAGTGTTGGTAATATTTTCTCTGATCGTGGCGTTAAGACTTTTAGAGGTGGCGGAATGACCGAATCTCAGCAAACAGATATGCTTAGAAAAGTACAACCGCAAACATTTCGTTATAAATCTGGTGGTCCAGTTCAAACAGGATTTATGGCACAAGACCTTCAAAAGTCATCCTTTGGTAGACAGTTTGTTCATGATTCTCCGGTCGGCAAATATGTTGATGGCGGTATTATCGGTCCTCTTCTTGCATCTCAGTCAATCATGCAGTCAAGAATGGACTCATACCAAATGGGCGGACAGATTGCTGCTGATTCAGGAATGAGTGAAGCATTATTACAAGGAATTATTGATGCAATTCGCGATCAAGATATGAACGTGAATGTTTATACAAATACCGAGGATGAAGTCGGGCAAATGATGAATAGCTCAAATACAGCATCTGCTGAAGCTGGATACCGAGATGTGGTTAATTACGCATGAGCAATGTACTTCTGATCGAAATGGAATTCAACAATAAGACTTGGTACATGAGTACAGAGGCTTATAACGGCAAGGCGTATTATGCGCCATTCATTACCAAGAATCCTTCTTTAGAGTTTGGTCAGGTAAAGGGTGGGTATATAGGGACACGTTTTGGGAATCTGACCATTGCAAATCAGCCAGACAATAGATTTAGCCCATTCTCTGTATTTAGTGGAGGATATGCAAAGCTTCTGTCTGATCCTACTCAGAAGATTGAGGTGCAAATATATTGGGAGCAGAACGATGTTTCTGATGCCTTGTTTGAAGGAACGATGTACCTTAAAAGTTACAACACTGACACTCTCTCTTTTCTGTTAGAAGACAGCTTTAAAGATCAAGACTTGCTAGAACAAGCCGTTGAAGTTGATGCCGACTTGACCACTTTAGCTGCAGTAAGCATTACTTCTGCTGGTACGACTGCAACGGTTAATTCACCCGACCATGGCCTGAACACTGGTGATTTGGTAACTGTCACAGACTCTTCAACTAGTGCATTCAATGTTTCAGAATCTTCGATAACGAAAGTTGATGACAACAGTTTTACCTATTCCATAAGCAGCGCAACTGCAACAGAAGTTTCAGGTTTTACAGTCAAACACTTTCAAAAGAAAAATGCACCTTTCAGTTTCGGCAGAGTAACCCGTGAAAAAGGCCTGATTAAGACAGCAAAGGTAAATGGGTTTGAATTTGACAATCCGCAAATGAAGTTTGATGACAATTCTAATCCACTTCAGATATTTGACGATGGAGTTTTGGTTGGGTCATCACTTTCTTCGGATACAGGAACCACACTGACAATAAGCAGTGTTTCTAAATTAGGTGACGAAGTAACCATAAATGCTAGTGGTGCGCATGGTTGTGTTATTGGGACACAGGTTTCTATAAAAGGACTAACTCACGCTGACTACAATGGTATTTTTACAGTAATAGAGGTTATTGATTCAGACAGTTTTAAGGTTTTTAACAACAGTCCTGAAACTCTTTCTGGCACATCTGGATCTAACAACTTGGGGGTTTTTGGTAATTTTTTTGGAACTGTTCGTGCACCGACCGCAAACACTATAAAATCTAGGCAGATTGACATTACTGAAACGGACTCAAGTAATACAGGTGCAGGCGGAACTGTATTTGTCGGCACAGCTTTGGTGTCAGGCCTCTCAAGCAATGGTCAAACTGTATCAGAATTCTTTCAGTACATAGCAGGTAAGTTGTTTCCTGATAATGATTTCACCATGGATTTTACAAGAGCGCCGAATGCTTCTTCTAAAAATTTGGAATTGTGGGTTACTTCACAAACTAAGTTGATTGACTTTGCAGGTAAAATTGCTGAGGGTTCAAATCATCTTTTCAGGATTAAGAATAAAGAGATAACAGTAATCGACAGGGCTGAGACTCCAGAGGATTTTACAAATATTCAGAACAAGGACATTATTTCTGCTGGTTACAAGATCCCGTATCCGATAAAAGCATTTAGGAGTAAATGGACAACTAATATCACAAACACAACAGTGAGTCCTGCGAGGTTAGATCAAAAGGATCAGAGTGTTCTTATTAGCAATACGGATAGTGGTAAAGTGCAAGATGTGGTTACTGTTACTAAAAATCTAGATGATGCAAGAACTTATCTTGAAGCACAAAAAGCACTTTTGAATAAAACAATTATAGACCTTGAAGTTGGTGACATTAGAACAGATTTAGACATTGGTGATCGTATTAAGTTCACAAGAGAAGAAGACTCTATCTCAGTAGACATGATCATCAGGACGATAAGATTCAATATTGACGGTTTAAGTACAAAGTTTTCTGGTGATGGTACAATAACCGTTATTGAGAATTCAGATGTTTATTGATGATTCGATTTATGACGAGACAAAATCTAAAATTGAATCTAATCTAAGAATGATTGATCGGTTAAACAAGAAGTCGCAAGAAAACAAGGATGACCCAAAATACTGGTTTGAAGCATGGTCGTTATTGAAAGAAACCGCCTCTCTTGTAGAGGAGCTTGAACAAGAGTATTATAGGCTAAATGGCAAGGAGAACCTAAATTGATTGTACTTACAACAGACAGAATACTTGGTGTTGCAGTAGATGAAGAGCCTTTGAGTACTTATGGTCCTGGTAATATGCTGGACGATAGTAACAGGAACTCTTGGGTTTCAGGATTCGTAAACGATAAAGTAACACTTGACGCTAATTCTCAGGTTAGTGCTTTGTTTCTTGGCAGGTTTCAGGCAGACGACGTTAAGTTCAGTTTCTTAGCAAAAGACATTTTTGAAAAGATAAATGGTGGCAGAGTAACTCTTCATGGTTACAGGATTTTCTATAATGGTGGATCGTACAAACACACACTTTCCACAGGCGATTCAGTAAGAACAAAAGGGGGTTCAAACTCAGCAATTAATGTAAATGCAGTCGGCACGGCTTCAGCGGATTTTAAGACGATTACTACCGTCAATGATTTCGTGTTCTCTTACGACTCAGCATCAACAAGTGAAAGTGGTGTCACCGTTGCATCAGGAGGAGCACACGGGGCATCAACCTTTGTGGTCTCAGAAGGATCAAATTCATTTCCTGCAAATCTGCCTCTCCGTTGGGTTACTGCCAATCCAGTAACAGTAACATCTAGTAGTGGGGATTTAGTTCTTACCACATCAAATGCTCATGGGCTTTCGGTCAATGATAAATTCACATTAAATACTACAGGAACACTATTCGGATATATAAATAGGGACAATAGTGATGAGGCTGTTCCAAACTTCCAACCATCATCTACTGCAAATGCGAATAATCCATCTAATGTAAATTACTATTATGTAAAAAGTGTCCCATCTGCAACAACCCTAACTTTAGGGCTTTCTTTGACTGGGGGAACGATGGGTCATTATGATGCTTATAAAGAAGGTACCCCAGGTGGAGCGACCCACTACCTAAATGTGGTTAAATATGGATTGGTAAAAACATCTACTAACAGCGGTGGATCAACCACAGTTACAATCAAAGATATTACGTCAAAAGATGGAGAAGACGTAGATGCCACATTTTTTGGTACTGTTGGCCTAGCAACCTATTCAGATGTATACAAAGGCGTAAACATTACAGCCGCAACAATTCAAGCCTACGTTAACGATGATTCTGATGGTTCTGTAACAGGGACAAAAGGAGCACGTATACATCAGGCTGCTGTTGCATCAAGGGTTTTTACAAGCTTAGGTAATTTTGTCCAAGGTAATATTACTCAGGTGAGTTCAGGATTTATTCCCATCCCAAAACAAACTGAGAAATCAAATGTTGAAGTAGACTTTAAATCGCTCAATGAGAGAGACGGAGGAAAGTTAATCACGCATTGGATGCTTGAAGAATTAACTACTTCCGGGAGTTCTGCTACTGTTGGCAAGATAAATTACAACGGTTCAGGAAAAGGATTAATGAATATTCGCTTAGGTAATTCTAATGCTGGAACGTATACTCCAGGATCTAACCCTGGGATTGCTGTTGGCGATTATGTTTCTTTGACTCTTCCTACTTCTTTGATTTACCCGACTACTAATGCAATAAAACAAGATGCTACAGGATCTTCTGCTTCTGCGAAAACAGTTACTTTGGCATCTACCCATGGTGGGTCAAGTGGTATTTACGAAGGAATGACTGCAATTGTTGAAACTGGTGGAGCCTCTCTTGGGACTGTAACGCTTGTCGATAACTTAGTTATAACTTTTGATGGGACAGTACCTGATGGATATGGGGGTAATGTTATCTTTTCAAATCCAGCGAATGTAGCATCCGATGCCGACATTGCTTTCACTAGAGTTCATCGTGTCGTTGCAGTAGGAAATGGTGATGGCACTGATGACGAGATATCGGTTTATGCCCCTAATTTTGGAACAAACGGAGACCTTACTCGCCAGGTTTCAACCGTTTTTGAGGAAACAGCAACAATTGGAGGAGGCGTAAATTATAACAGGCCAAATCTAATCGTGAACTCCCCGACTTCTGGGCGCAGTATACAAAAAGTAACATCAGGGAAAGGCCGATTTCTCAGAGAGGTTAACAACCAGAATACAATAAGTTCTCTTGTTTGGGATGCGAGTTCTACTGGAGGCACTGCTACTGCTACATTTACTAATGACCATGGGCTAGTAAACAATGATAAGATCGTAATCTACAATTTATCTTCAGTAACTAATGGGAGCCATATCCACAATCTTGAAGGATCATATCTTGTAACCTACTCAACTGCGAAACAGATAACTTTCAATATAACGAAGGCAAACCAGCAAACTCTTACTTCATTGACGGGCGCAAATGGTGCAACAACAGTCACTGGGGTTACATCTGCAGATCATGGTTTTATAAAAGGCGATAAGGTCCACATTCATGATTCTGCGGCACATGATGGATTGGTTACAATTGCAACTGTCCCGACATCTAAATCTTTTACATTTGAAAGGTCTTCTGCTTTGGGAGGAACTTTGAATGACACAACAGGCGGTATGCAGGCAACTGGCGGTGTCCATTATAGAGATGCTGTAGATACATTTACCATAAATGCGTTGACCATATCTAATGCGGGGACTGGTTACACCACATCAGGTGGCACTCTGACCGCAAGTGGTGGTGGGGGATCTGGTTTTGCTGGTACCTATACTGCTGATGGTAGTGGCGTTATACAAACAGTAACGATAACTAATGGGGGAACAGGATACACTTCTGCTCCAACTATAGCTATAAGTGGAGGTGGAAGTAGCGGTAGTATAACTCCTACTTTAGTAACTGAGTCTTACTCTGATGCTTCTACAACCTCGACTCGTTTTTTAGGTAGTGATTACCCAACCCTAGCAAATGTCCCAGTCGCAAGAACCATCAGCATTGAGAACGCGAAAGAATTCAACCTCGCTAGTGGTGCCGGTGATCCGATCAAGGTAGGAAATCATTTATGGATTGATGGTTATGAGGAATCCAGTTCTAAGTATTCGAACAGCACCTACTCTAAAACGCCGACCATCAGTGTGAGTGGAGAGACTGCACCTTACGAAACAGGGCAATCTGCAACTAGGAAGCAATCCACTTTTGTAGCAGATTTTGATTCTGCCACAACTGTCACAACAAACGGAACAGCAGCAAAAAATAACTCACCCCTTTCTCAAGTAACCTTGGTTAGAGGTGATGCTACCGCTTCTGGTGATGTGGAGTTAACACCGCCATCTGGTAAATTGAATACACCGATCAGGTTTTCATCTTTGAGGCACGGAATACTCGTAGGTATTATGAGGGCAGGATCTTCAGTGAAATTCCCTAATCCTCAAGTTGGTGTTGGCAATAAGTTCAAAGATTACTCTGTCCGTAAGGACTTGAAGACTGGTAGTTACTACTTTTTAAACAGAGAATCTGCAAAAATATTCAATGGCAAGATTACTGGAAATCCTGATGAGATCAATCCACTTGCTGATTTTGCTCAAACTCAATTGGCAAAGCCTTTCGCAGTTCTCATAATTAGTGGCAATCAGACATCTATGCAGAAACTCCGACTTAGGGCTGCAATTTACGGATACTTTACAGACTTGCCTTCGGTCACCTTTTCAAATAAGCTAAACAATCTAAAAGACTTGTCTTTTAACATCAAAGAGGTTCTCTAATGGCAACAGCCGGAGCAACAAGAACTTACCCTACTACAGTAATACCATCTGATCCTACTGACGCTAATTTTGAGGCGGATTTTAGGACAAGTACTGAACTTCTCCAAACTGCTGTTAAAGATGTTGATGATGAAGTTTCAGTTGCTCGTGGCGCATCTGCGACTTTATCGGCAAGACTTACTGCGATTTCTGCAGTTTCTGGAGTGCAGGCATCTTTTTGGACAGTAGATAGTAATGCTAGTGGAAGTGCTGGTAATAGTTTCGTTACAGTTACAGGGAATGCGACATCTACCTATGTAATAGGAAGGCCTATAAGAATAATAACCTCATCTGGCACTTATTATGGTTATGTGAAGACTTCATCGTATACTTCAAGTACAACTGTTAACCTGGCGACTAATGCTGCAGGTACTGCACTTACAATAACAGGTACAGTAACCAACATTGCTCATGCAACTATGGATTCAAACCTAAACTGGCTTGTTTCCTTCGACAAACTTTCTTCTACAGCTACTGCCACCTTGAACGGTACCGCAGTTGCTATGGCTATAGCCCTCGGCTAATTTCAATAGAGTTAAAACATGGCTAATGATTTCAAAAGAGAAACTAAAAGCGGGCTATCGAATAATTCAGGATCGCCTACTTCTTTATACACTTGTGCCTCAAGCAAATCGTCTATTATAATAGGCTTCACTCTGACCAATAAGACAACTAATGACGTTACGGTTCACGCCTATATAGACACTGCTATATCTGGAGATGAGGATGCGTTTTTATGCCACAACCTTGCTGTACCAGCAAGCTCTACAGTTGAACTAACAATGGGTAAAGTTGTACTGACACATGATGGGAGTAATGGTGATGTGGTAAAAGCATATGCTTCCGCAGCATCTGCAATTGATGTTGTTCTTTCAATCCTTGAAGACGTAAATAGCTGATGCAAAAGATATATCCTCAGATTCTTCATGGCGGTGGACCTGCTCGTAATGATATGTATCAGACCCGTGATGGTATAGAGAATGATAAACTTTATATCAATTCAAAGACAATTGGAACGGGTAATGAAAGTCTAGTAATTGATGCTGATCAGAATTGTTTGGTTATGGGACCAGTTACAATTAACGCGACACTTACAATCAACGGAACTCTGAAGGTGATCTAATGGCAAGTATCATATTACCTCCTGGATCTGCTCCGGCAAGCCCTTCAGAGGGTGAGCTTTATTACGATAATACTGCCAAACAGGTCAAGTTTCGTGATAACGCTGGTTTCAAGGCACTAGGAACCGCCGACCTTCAAGGTGAACCTCATATTATTACCAAGAAACTGCATCCTGCATACCTTGGAAAACTACTTGATGATACCACTTCCCATTCTGGTGATTACGGCACAGAGCAAGCAGATGGTCGAATGTACTATTACACTGACATTGCTGGTTCAAAACCTATTCATGATCCAAGGATAGGAGTGCATTTTGGGAGTCAGCGACATTTATTTACATCAATTCAACTACTTGAACAGGAAACTGCTACACACGGGGCTAATGTTCATTCAATGGATGGTAGAGAGTGGGTTAGAAGAGTCGGGAATAATTGGACAAATGTTAATTCGACTCAGGGAGTTTGGTTTTACTCAAACAATGCTCAAACAACAAATTCACATTTCATTGAGATAACTGGGTATTTTAATGCTGTTAATTGGATAACATTAACTGAAAGTGCAACAAATGATCTAAATATTTCAATAGATGGTACTGCTAATTCCTCCACTTTTACTGAGGGAACAACAACTGTCAGTTCCCCCCTCTCAGGAAGATTTGTCAATGCAACCTCAGTAATTTCAATACCATTTGATTCTACACCAAATTTAGGAATTCATACTCTTAAATTGTCAAATGTAAATGGTGATTATCTTAGGATTTATGGCATCGAACTAATTGCCCAAGACACCACTTCATCTTCAACCAAAGTTCAGATCCAAGTCCCAGCACAAGATGTTGTGAGTTATGGTAGGAAATTTTCTGTTTCTGCAACCGCACAGCATTACGACCCTTTCAATGGATTCTCTTCAGGCAATGCAACAGCACTGGAGGCTAAGGTAGACACAGCAACCTCTTTGGGGCTTGCCAAATGGTTACATTCAGGGACTTACTATAGGCCCTATAACGGGATGCGTGTGGTCAATTGGATTGATGAAAACGGAGCAATTAAAACATCTGTCACTTGTATACCTCCCAATGCAAAAAGTATTGGTGATTCTTCAACTGTAGATAGCAGTAATTCAGCCGCAAACGCAAAGGCAAATGCTTCAGTTGCAAATGACACTTTCTACCCAACTTTTGAAGCTCACACCACATCAGTCAACGAAGATAATCTACATGAAGTAGCCAAGACTTTCCATTGGAGAGAGTTTGGTAATGGTGCGGCAAATGGAGGGACAGGAGCAACATGGGCAGATGCAAGTATGTTGGCAACTTCTAGTGATGATATTAGTTATTGTATGGATGATGGTCTTAGTTGTTTAACTGGAAATAATGTGAAAACAGACGGTAGTGCTAGGATCTATAGATATGACGGCACCTCTTATCATCATATAACTTTTATAGGAACAGGGATTGCTAAATTTGGAGGACAATCTGGCACGGATGCGGAGGACGCCACTCTTGCACAAAATTTACCTTTTGGCACGCATATTTTACAGCACACCCTTACGAGTGGTTCTACCACTAATTCTGATATAAAAGTAGATGGGGTTCTGGTAAAAGGAGCTGTAACAAATGATCATCTTGCCCTTCAAGAAATTTCTATTTATCAACCCAAACGTCCCCCTATTCCTGAATCTGCTTGTGTCCTTGCAGACTATATGGTTTTTGCAGATTTTAAACCACAGACAACGCCTGGTACTCACTTAATAAGTAAAGGGGTTCGCAGGCAAAATATTTCAAGAGATGTGTTTTTTGATGAAACTGATGGAGATTCGTTCACTGTTGAACTTGACCCCGGCAAATCATCAGGTTTTGGAATATATTTAAGTGGTAATGCTGATTCTCCTACTTCTATGAAAATGAGAATACCTTCTTTTGGCACTAATTTTGTCCAAAGAGGTTTCCAATCAAGGACAAGAGTAGATTTATTTATTGGTGATACTGATAATGGGAGTAATGCTACTGACGATCCTACGGCAAGTCATGGATCTTACGCTCACTTAACTTCTGATCTTACTCTTGGAGTACACCAATTTGGAGCAAATGCCACTTCGGGAACAAACGGAAACACAGAAGCCTTTGACATAGTAACTCCGACCCATACTTCACATCACTACCAGAGCTTTGAAACCCGTTACTTTCATGAACTGGTCGGTGGAGATCGGTCAATGGAACAGACCAATTTGATCTGTAGTTCTGATGGTAAGAGTTGGGACGAAGTTACAAGGGATACGAGTTATATGAGTGTCGATGGGTTCCTTGTAAGAGGGCAACAAGATACGGCCGGTAGTCCAGCAACTCATATATACACACAATATAGGGGCACAACTTACGGCACCCTTCAATATAATAAAAACTTTGCTATAGCCTACGATAGACTCATTTGTTTAAAAGATGGATTATATGAAATTTCTTATGCGGGAATAGACAATGCTGCACAAGAAGTAAGCATAAAAGTTAATAATGTTCTTACACTTAGGGGACATCATAATGCTAACAGTTGGTCAAACAATTATATAAGTGTAGCGTTAAACCTTAACAGATTAGACTATATTCAAATTCATGGAGTTGCTAGTGAACACCCTAATTTTTCTAAATTTGAGTGCATTAGAGTGAAATAAAATGTTTGTAGCAATTAAAGATACAAAAGTAATCAGCATTCAAGAACTTGAATGGGAGTGCAGAAGGGAAGTCAAAGGCATCACTAAACCTGAATACTGGACTTGGCTAGAATCCGTCACCACTGTCACAGGAACACCACCAGATGAGCGAAAAACCTACGACTATTCTGGTGAAAATTACGAAATACATGAAGTAGATGTTGATGTTGCTGGGTTGACCCAAAGTGGTCACATCGTTTCTGATTTGGAAGGAACCTATTATCACTTAAAATGGGACGGATCTAAGATCATCAAAGACGATGATGCTTTAGCCACTTACCAGACCGCAGAAAAATGGAAGCGTATTCGTTCACAAAGAGATCTTTTACTAAGTCAAACAGATTGGGTGGTGGTCAAGGCAAAAGAAACAGGTGGCAACGTATCAGCAGCATGGAAGAAATATAGACAGGATCTAAGGGACGTACCAACTCAATCTGATCCAGATAAAATTACATGGCCCACTAAACCGAGTTGATAAATGGCAAGTGAGATTCGAGTAACCAACATCAAAGCAAATGACGGCACTGCTTCTTTAACAGTTGCTAATTCTAACGGGAATGTTTCTCTAAACGGCACTTTAGCCACGACGGGCAATACCACTATAGGTGGCACTTTGACTTCTACTGGTGCGGTTACTTTTAACTCCGATTTTGTCCCTTCAACTCCATTAAGTCATAGGAATATGATTATTAACGGAGCCATGCAAGTGTCACAACGAGGAACATCGTTTACAGGTTTTGGGGCAGCAGTAAATTATAGTTTAGATAGATTTTTTAATTATCATAGTTCAGATGGAGCTTTTACAATTAGTCAGGAATCTTCAGTAGTCCCAACAGGATTTAAAAATTCCTTAAAAATATTAATAACAACAGCAGATGCTTCTCTAACTGCTAGTCAAAGGTTAATTGTTGGCACACGATTAGAAGGCAATACAGTTTCACATCTTAATTGGGGTACTTCTAATGCAGAAACTGTAACCCTTTCATTT
>VTLG01003540.1_pt1 | contig 31468 bp, 48 predicted proteins | sample 4694571 | NCBI WGS metagenome assembly VTLG01 (sample SAMN12604809, study PRJNA352737) | marine metagenome | biome: ENVO:00000447; feature: ENVO:00000209|ENVO:00000569|ENVO:01000036; material: ENVO:00002151; isolation source: viral sequences binned using virsorter ...
CCCGCAGCTATTGCTCCAGAAATACCTTTTGCTGTGTCAATTAATATACCTGCTAATGCTGCCGCTTTTGCTGTCTTTGTTCCTTCACCTGCTAATCTTCCAACTGTAGATAATATGTTTTGTGTCGCACCTATAGTTAGTGCTTTACTGGCTTCAATTCTAGCCTTTTGAATAGCCAATTTTTCAGCTTCTTCTTTTTCTTTTAGAGCAATAGCATCTGCTGCTGCTTTTTCATCTAACCTTTTCTGTGTTTCTATAGCTTTTCTTTCTATTTCTAATCTCTTTTCTTCTGCTTTTATTAGAGCCGCAATTTCTTTATTTGTGAGTTCTTCTGTAACTTCTAAATTTAATTCTTTTGCTTTAGTAATTAAGTCAATCCTTGTTAGTCTTTCTTTTTCAACTCTTTCTTCTTCTTTGGCTATTTGGTTTGTGAAACTTCCTATCTCAGCAGCTACTCTTTTTTGCTTTAATACAGAGGCGGTTTGCAGTTCTATTAATCTTGCTCTTTCTTCTGCTAGTTTTTGTATATCTTCTTCACTTGATTTTCCTAAATCAATAATCCCCTGCAAGGCATTAACCTTATCCCTTTGAATAGCCATCTCAATATCTGCCACTCTTTTTTCTTCCGCAACAGCAGCTGTTAATGCCTCAAGTCTTTCCTTCATTGACTTTGTGTCATCTTCTGCTAGTAATCTACTTTCAGCAATAATTTTATTTGCCTTAGCACGAACAAGCAGCATATCTCTTTCCGAATCCCTTACCCTTTGTAGAGCCACTGTTAATCCATCTACAGCTTTAGTTTCTTCTCTTATTTCTTTTGTAATACTTCTAAATCCTTCTTTAAAACTTTCTCTTTGTGCTTCGTCCATTCCTGTAGCCATTTGAACAAAAGCATCTCCTGCTTCGGTCGCACCATCTTTAATCATTTCCATATCTAAAGTGAAAACACCCTTTATCACTTTACCCAATGCTTTGAACTGCATTATTAAACCCTCTATCCTATTTAAGATATTTGTTTTAAGTGCAGACCATAAACTCTTAATTGCCTCTTGTGGTTCAGTAAAGGCTTTCATTAAACCCATAAACAAGGGTTCTAACCTATCTCTAACCACATCAAATGCTGCACCAAGTTTTGCAGCAGCACGTTCAAAATGTCTAGCTGTTTCTATGTTACCGCTAAACAGGTCTTTTAACTTAACAAAAGCTGCAACAATTAAACCAATCCCAAGTGCTTTAAATGCTACGCCCAGTCCTTGAACGCCTGATTTCATTTTACTGAATGACCCCTTGCTTCCTTCTGCTGCTGAGGACGTGTCCTTTACACCCTTTTTTAACTTATCTACCTGTTCAATTCCGTCTTTTGCATCAACGCCTATTTTTATAATTTTTTCCTGTGGCATATTATTTTATCTAAAAATTATTCTTATTATTTGTTTAAACATTCTTTTAAAACTTGTGTGATATTGTTCCATTCCATAAGCAAAATCAAATTCTTTTTCTTTATACTCCACCAACTGTAAATGGTCAATCGAAGGAATAATTAATTTTGCTGTTGATTCTATATATCTTTTTAATTCCATATTAGTTCCTCTAAATTTTGTAATTGTATGATTGAGTAGTTTTGATATTGAGCAAAATTTTCACGCCACCCCCTGTTCATATTTGGCACTCTATTAATATCCATATCTACTGATAATTGCCATATTCTTTTAGTGTCTGTTTGACTATCATTTAATCCAAATGATATAGCTCCATTAACTACTGCAATATATAATGTAGATGCAGCAGTGCCGCCCGATTCCTTAATAGAAAACTCTGAAACACCCCCAGCAGTACCTAGTTGTTCATTCATGCCGCCTTTATTTTTGAAGGCAGTATAGTAAGCAAATGCTTCTGTTGTTCCTATTGGATAAGTTGAGTTTGTTCCACTTATTACTGTGGATATTCCTTTCACCCTCATTACAACGCTAGTATCTACGGGTACTACAAAAGGCTCTGCATTTTTATTTCCTTGTGGATAAGCATAACCCCTTGTGTTCCCAATAGTAAAACCAGACAAAATCATTCTATGGCTTTCACCGTCTAAGTGCGGAAGATTTTTAATAGTACTATTATATTTAATGACTATATCATTTCCACCATAAGGCAATAGTGGTCTGCTATATTTATCAGTATTAGTACCCACTATAAGCGGGTAATTTTTTCCTTCTATTTTTCCTGATAGTATTGTCTTAAACCCTGCTGTACTGAAAAAGCCTCTAGGGGATAATATATCTTGTATTGGAATAGATGGACTTCCGCCACTAGCATCACATATACCCAGACCAGAACTTACCTCAGTCCACCCACCCCCATAACATTGACAACACGCTTCACTAACCAAAAGACCTGTAAAAGCAGGAGAAACAAGGGAAGGCGTACAATCAGGGTCAGTATCAGGGCACCAAACAAATGTGCTAGAACCAAGCATATTATAGCCATTTAGATTTCCAACTACATAATCACATTCGGGGCAAGTGCCAGAATAAACTTCGACCGATTTTAATAAAGTGACTTTCGTTGAAGCCTTGCCCCCAACTTGATAATTGTGAATATTAAGAACACGCCAATAGCTATCTTTAATAAAAACTTCATCATTAAAGTTAAAAGTAAATATATCTACTTCATCTAGGTTTATGTGACATTCCATTATCCTAGCCTCAGTATTATATATCTGATTTAAATAATCAGTCCAATAAGTATAATATAAACTATTTATATTTGATACTGTAGCTACATTAAAATTAAAAACCATTAATTCGGGAGCTAAAGGCGGGTTGTAATTCCAATATAAAGAATTCGTCACATTCGTTAATTCTGCTACGCCTGTAGTAGCATTCGGGGTTATTTCATAAGGACTACATAAAGGATAAGTAGTAAAAGCATGGGAAGTCCAAACGCCAAATGTTTCTGTTGCTGAAAACGTCCATTGATGCATATAAATAGTTGCTCCTGTACTTGTACCACTATCGACTGTAGCTATAGCTTGTATTATTGGCGTAGGCGTTCCACAATAATAAAATAGTTTTGGCTTTGTAGTAGATAATTCATTTTCAAAACCTGTATCTACTCTTTTATATGTGTATTCATATTGAACCGCCACATTTAGTAATTGCGTTGGAATAGCCTCATTATTATTTACAAATATTTTCTCATTTATATATGGAGAAAACACTGGCGTATTTTTCATTTCACCCGCAGCAAATTGATTCTGCGTATCTCTGATGTTTATATTTCCATATACATTGTATGTTGGTTGTTCTTCTTTTATAGACTTATTTATCAAATCCTCATCTTCTAGGTCTGTCATTACAATAGACCTTTTTTGTATAGAGGAAGTATCTTTGACAATTATTTCTTTTTCTAAGTCTATTTTTTTAGTCCAATTTTTAATGCCACCCTGTGACAAATAATCAGTATATGTTTCAACTATTATATTATTTTGGTCATCTGGGTCAGGTATTAATATTAGATTAAATCTTTCTAGTATATCTTTTAGAAAAGCCTTCTGTGTTAATTTATCATCTATGCAAAAGGGTATGTTTACTGTTTGTCCGTATATATTACTATCATATCCAGACCATTCACATTTAATTTGATTATATAAACCTGAATATAAAAAATTCTGTGCTTCACAAGTTCCCGCATCATCAGAAAAATTAATACACCTTTTACTGCCAAATTTAAAATATGCTTCATAGTTTGGGGTTACCTTTACTAGATATTTTGCCCTAACTTGTATTTTAAATGGAATGTTTTTAGGCACCCATAATAAAGATATTCCTAGTTCTGCTTCACTATATGCTTGATTTCCATTCGCATTCCAAATATTTTGCCACTTATAACTATACTCTAAATCCTCTCCTGTTTCTGCTGAAACTAATCTTATTTCCAACAGGAAATTAACATTATCAGGAGCTAAGCAATTATAATTTGCAGCATAAGTCTGGTTTATGGGAGCTAGGTTATACCAGTGATATACAAAACTAACTGTTAATGCTGTTTGGTTATCATCAACTTTTGTAAATGTATTCTGTGATTCATTCCACAAATCAAATGTATCTATTGGAGCAGTAAAGCCTGTCGTTGGCGTAACTGTGTCTGCGGGTACATCAATCCAACCCGAACTAAAATTATCTGCAGCATAATAATCTCCTGTGCCACATTCTGTTATCTCAACCCATTCAGGAATGCTCCATACACCCCAATCAGCAGTGCTATTTCCAACTATCATAGCAGCAGACTGTTGCCCTGCTGTTGGCACAGTAACCGCACAAGGATTTGGCGTGTGATTACAAGTGGTCATATATAATTTACCAAAATAAGAACCATCTATAAAAGTAGAAGTATATGAAAACCCTGCTTTCGCAAATATCAATTTTAATAAAGTCTTTAATTGTATTGCAGGTCTAAATTGTGTTATTGGCACGTTGTAGTGCATAGGGGGAAAAACACCATCATCTAAGTCAGTATCTGGGTCAAAAGCATCTATCTCTGCTTGAGTTAATTTTAAATATGTTCCTGCTTCACCATAATAAAACTTAGGCACTGTAACTGACATGGGATACATAACTTTCTGAACACCAGCATCTGCATCTCTTAATGATTGTCCTGCTGAATTTTGAAAAGAAGTACTGCTACCGTCCCACGAATATTTTAAATTGTTATAATTATAAGTATGGTTTAATTCAGCACTATAAGAACCATCATCATTTTTAAACACATCTCTTAATAAATTAGTTCCTATAACAGTAAACAAATCTGCTGCGTTAGACAATAAAATAACTTCATAATATTGTGCCTTTTGATATACTGCCCTTAATTGTATAACGCCCTCAAATTGCGGCACAGTACCCACATATAAAACTGCATCATATCTTGTCTTTGTATTAAAAGAAGCAGTATTGGAAGGCACTAGATTGACATTAAACCAATTCTCAAAAAAATCATTGTTATTGTCTGTAAATGGAAGTTTAAAAGTTTGGCTATAACTAGCCTTTCTTTTTTCAGGTTCTTTAACATCTGAAAATTTATAGTTTAGACTTATATTGGGAGCTTCCTGCAAATCTAGTTCAAACGTAGAAGCAAATTCATCAGAGGACTGTTTTTTTCTATATACTAATAACCTAACTTTTGACATTATGAGTTTGTATTTACAGGATTGCTATATTCTATTTTAATACTATATTGAATCATCTTATCATTGGCAACTGTCTTTTTTATAAAGCTAGTATCAGTTATCATTACAGGTTGCGTATATATAGTGTCTGAATTTTTTACCATTTCCACATTTGTTGAACCTATAAGGCTTTCTAATAATTGTGCTTGTTCTTCTTTTATCCAATCAGTATTTAAAGTTTCTGTTAATTTTGCAGTAGTTTGTCTATTTGTTTTTCCTCTTTCACTATCATTATAATTAAATTTTTCTGCATTATAATTTCCAAGTAAAGTAGAATATGTATTGCGTTCAAATTCAAGTGTTTGTGTAGACTTCATTTTGAAATTGAAATAATCATAGCCGCCCTTTGTATTTCGCCATGCCAATCTACGCACTTTGAAACCCTTACAGCTTCCATCTTGTTTTATAAAATAATAAGTGATTGTATTATAATCAATAGTTCCTGTCGCATTTCCTGTACCTCTAATTGTGTAATAAGCCCAATTACTAAAGTTAGAAGGTTGTGCGTCCCCAGAACTACCGCCATTAGGCGTTACAGTTGATGCTTCTAAATTGGCAGCACCGCAACCAAAATATAATAATCTTTCTGCATCGGTTAAAGACCCGTCTGTAGGCGATTCACCACCATTACCAGAAACATTAGGTATATATTGTTTTGACCCAATTAATGCGTTGCTTGAATTATAATAAGCTACTTCAATAAAATCAACATCACTAGCAAAATTAGAATAGTCATTTAAAAAAGCAACTGTATGATAATCAGTATCTTGAATATAGTTAATATAACCAGATAAGTTATAGTCACCCGCAAAAGACTTAACATCACTTAAAAATAAATCACCTGAACCCCCTTGATGATAGTCATTAAACGCATCACTTTGAACATACGAATCACTAGCACTTCTAGGAGTTAATAAAGGCAGGGACGCTTGAAGATAGTATAATGTATCGTTTGTGCTTGGCGTGTCATCTTCTGCTGGGGAAGTATTGGCAGCTTCCGAATACTCCTGATACCCTTTTACATATATAGCTGCAATTTGTGTCTTTCCATTTTCAATATCACCATTGACGCTAAATGGCTTTGCAACAGTACTTGCTCCTAATAAATGTATTGACCTAAATGGAGCAGACGCATCGTTTTGGTCATAGACAGTATCTACTAATTGAGTATTTACAATATCTCTTAAATCAAAGAATGCCCTTGCTCTTTGTGTGGCACCATCATTATCTTCACTAAACCCATTTCTTCTTTGCTTCATCTTTGCTAATAATGTTCCAGACCCATTTGTTAATCTAACTTCTAATATAAGTTTAAAATAAAATAAAGCACTTATATTATTTTGATATAACATATACCCAATTACGGGATTCCAATTTGTTATGACGGGTACTTTTGACCCTGCGTCTACAGGTTCCTGAACAAATGCTATATCTCCTAAAGCCATAGTTTAATCTTTTATTTTCCTATTATTATTTCTAATTGTTTTTCTAAGTCATTTCCAAATGCTTCTAAAATAGCATCTGTTTGTTTATTTAATTCCTGTGTAAATGGTTTACTAAAGAATTGTGTTCGTGTTAATCCCCTTTGTGCTATTGCTCTACCAATAACAAATGCAGCACTCTTTATATTGGCTTTAGTTTTGCTTATAAACTTACCACTAGCATCTCTTAATTTAAGTGGCTTATTTGATATCCATTTTTCAATAACACCTTTTTTTATATTTTTCTTTTTAAAACTAAATGGACTTCCTTGACCCCTTGCTTTTCCGCTACCTTTATAACCACCAGAACCCCTTACACCTTCATCTACAAAATCCCAATAATCAGAAGCACCACCAAAATCAAATGTTAATGTAACATTAGTTTTATCTGCTGTAACTAAGTAATCAAAATCATTATACAATGTATTTGCCTTAGTTTGCTTTTTTTTCTTTTTTAAAATCGCCCTTCCTTCCTTGACAACTTTACCGCCAAGATTCTGCATAGCTTGTATTGTGTTTTCAAGTTTCATTAATCGTTAGGGTCTATTGGGGATATACATAAATTGTTCTTATTATTTACCTGCATACTTATTGTAGCAGACCACCCCGTTAATAGATTGTCAAAACGTGCTGTAAATGGTTCTGCATTGATAGGTAAATTTAATACTACTTCACTATCCACCCAGCTTAAATCGGGATGTAAATTCTGATGGAATTCGTTTATAACATCTTGCATGATTTGTAGATTTTCACTTAGCGTATCCACCCTTCCCAATCTTTCATTATTTGGCGAATCTCCCACAGCTTCATTTATCATATCTAAAACATAGATTGTGAAGTTATATGTTAATACGCCCTTGTCTATTACTGCTGTGCCCGGTTCAGCATATAGTATCACATAATCCGTAGCACCTAGTTTATTTATATCGACCTCATCTAAGAACCCACTATGAAAGCTATTAATTTCATAATGCTTTTCAGCTATTGTTTCTAAATATCCTACTACATTTCTAAAAGTTATCATAGTTGTTTCTTTGTTTATTATTATAATCCTGAGAAAAAGCTAAATAAGTTAGTACTTCTAGGATTGGCAATTTTGTTATTTTTTGTATATCAAGTATTGATGTGGACATACTATATAACGAATTATACCAACCCCATTTAGATTGCATTGTTACCCCTTTTGTAGTTTCGTTTCCTGTGCTTGTAAATAACTGTGCGAAGTCACTGCTAATCTTTCGCCTAAAGTCAAAAAAAAACCTAAACAATTTAGGGCTATATCCATTGGACAATCTTTAAACAACTCCTCTTTAAACTCATCTGGGTTGTATGGCTCAATAGCATATCTTTCATTTCGTTTAAAGGTTATCTTCCTATAAAGTATTGACATAATAATATGTAGATTCTCAATAGGTTCTTTACAATAGTTTTCCAAATCAATATATTCTCCTGTACTAATTCCACTAAGATTAGGACAAAAGCCATATTCATCTTTGTTAAATATAAATACCTTCCTAAAGTTCAATTTGCTTGGCTCAGTATCAATCATCTTTTTAATTATTGCCATTATCTCCAATAAGTCCTTGTAAGCCATTTTCTTAACTACAATGGGCGTAGTATTACAAAGCAAAGCTAAACTCTTTACAACCTTGTTTTTTTCACTTCCCTTTCCTTCCTGTATTTTTACATACTTTTGATAAGTGTCTATTGTTATGTCAGACCAATTATCAGGTATTGTTAATTTAACCTCTTTCATTACTAATAAATATAAAAGTTAATAATTTGTTTTTTAAAGCTTACTTGTGTTTTTTATAACCTACTAAAGTACTTGCAAATAAAAAAGTGCCTTGCTTCTTTGTCTGTTATTTTATTTTCATCTAACAGCTTCCCTAAGTGGTCTAATTTTTTTTCTAAATTTTTTAATTTCTGTAATGCTTCCATATACTTGTTTTTTTGATTAATGAATTAAATATATAAAATTTTCTTTATATAAAAAAATTACAGTATATAGTATTTCCCACTATGGTTAACACTAAGTTTGTTTAAACACAAATAACGTGTTGCATCAATTAAATGGTCATTGACTTTTACAGGCGTATTTAATACATCACCATTTTTATCTGTTGCCCATTTATAGCTTCTAAATTCTTTAATAGCATTTAAACTATCTTTAGTTATATGCAGCTTATATCTACGCATTATATCAATCCCTAAGTGTATTCCTGCTCCCTTCTTAGCTGGTTTTATATTGAACCCAGAACGATACACTTCTTCAATACTCTTTGGCTCTGCTGAATCAGCGACAATTTCAGACTGTCTATCTATTTTAAATTCCCTTAGCTTATTAGCTAGGTCAGTATTTGTTAATCTCTTTTCATATAGCATCTCTTTAATGTATAAATTATCATCAGAAATATATACTGCTACTAAAGCACTTGGACTATTAGTAAAGCCAAAGTCTAATCCGTATCCAACTAATCGTCCTTGTACTTCATCAATAAGCTCAAATTTTCTAAAAATAGCCGTTTGAATACTTCCGATATTTCCGAGTCCATAAATTTGCCAATAGTCAGGGTCTAAATCTTTCAATCTTTCAATCTCAGCAATAGTGTCTTTGTCTAAAAAGGGGTTTGCTTTATATGTTGATTTAAAAAATGTGCAGTCATCTCTAGTTATTACTTTTTCATATATCCAACTATAAGGGTCTGAGGGGTTGTAGTCTAAATAGATTTTATCTGTGGTTCTTAATATAAGCTGTTGATAATCTTCATAAGTAAATTCATTTGCCTCGTTTAGCCATAAATAATCACGCTTACGCCCTCTGATTTTCTGCGGCTGGTCAACACTTATGAACTCAATTAAATTTCCATTTAAGCTGTAAGACAATTCTGATTTATTATGATACTCTTCTGAATATAAATCTAGTTCTTTTAATAAATTAATTATATCACGATATGCTGTACCTTTAAGGGCAGGTAATGTCTTTCTACATATAGTAAATACTTTGCCTGTTTCATTAAGTGCTTTGACTATAAACAACTGACAAAGCGAATAAGTCTTGCTAGAACGCGTACCCCCCTGTAAGCACGTTATTCTAGTATCAGACTTAAACGCCTTGTGAAATACATTCGTTGTTTTAATTGTTGCCTGTGTCAATAACCTCTATTTTAAGTTCAGTAAGTGATTTACCACCGCTTGTAATATCTAACTTCTCAGCATATCCCCTATCTCTAGCTTTTGATTTTAAATAGAATATGATGCTTGTTTCTTTTCCAGAAGATATATTCTTTATTAATTGCCCTTCTACATAATCTATCTGTGCTTCTTTAATATCTTCTACTGCTTTAGCAAATTCCTTATCTTCTTTCATGTACCTATAGTATGTGCTTCTGCTTATATTACCTGCCTTTTTACAAGCATGATATATTAGTCCTTGCGTTTCTTCTAACGCCTTTAATAGTTTCTCTTTTTTATTCTGTGCCATTTGTATTATTTTATCTTATAAATTTAATTGAATTGAAAATTCATTATTTTTTCTTTTTGCACTTTTTATCATTCCAGGATAATCATTAATTAATCTTTTTATACAATCTCTCTCAATACCTATTGTTCTATAATCCTTGCAACCACCCTCAGTAAACCAATGTTCATTTTCCCAATATAAATATCTTACACCTAGAACTCCCCCTTTTTCTTTTATATGCCTTAAGCATAATTCGTAATCTTCTTTTACAGTATAGTCTTCATTAAAGTAGTATTCTCCATCATTTATTATTCCCATAATAGAGCCTAATACATAAGTTTTAAATAAAAAGGGTTTATATGGATATTCGCTTTTGCTGCTGCTTTCTGTCTTTATTCCCCAAATCTTATAGTTTAATTGTTCAGTTATATCAAAAAACTTTTGAAATTCTGTTATCCAAAAATCTTCATCTTTTACATTGACCATTTTTACATTTCTTTCAAGTCTTTTTATATACCCCATTTTTTTAGCATCATCATCTAGCATTATTACATACTTTTTATTACAGTTTTTTAATATCCAATTTCTTGTTTTTGTTATTCCCATAATAGATTTTGGAATACCAACTACATTTTTATAAAATGTTTTATATTGATGAACTTCGCTTTCAGGCACATAAAAAGTGCAGTTTTTGATTACCTTTTGCGTTGTGCAGCTTCCTGCTCTATTTTTGCTGGGTATTGCTATGTGCATATCTTTTTTTAAAATCACTATAAGTTAATACTCTTTCAATACTAATACTATCAAAGGCACTGCCCTTTTTGTATCCCCCCCTTCTTACCATTTTTAGTTTTAATTCTTCTTTTAATTCTTCCCATTCTACACTGTTTGGGTCTGCCATTATTATTATATATTCCTTTGGGGGTTGTATTTGTAATGTTTGGGGTATTTCTATTTCTTCGTCTTCTTCAGCATTGTCAATAATTTTATCTATGTTAAATCCAAAATCAGTATCTAAAAAACCCCAGTCTTTTAATTCTGTTACATCAAATTCGTTTGCCAAAATATCCATATCAAAATCACCTGTGTTTTTATTTAGTCTTATATTTAATTCTCTTTCCTGTTCTTTACTTAAATCAAGGATTACACAATCAACATCTATAAAAGTTAGTTCTTTACAAATCTTTAATCGTTGATGTCCCCCAATCACAGTCATATCTTTATTAACGATTATCGGGTCGACCAATCCAAACTTAGTAATTGATTCTTTTAGGTCTTTATATTGCTTTGTACTAATCTGTCTAGGATTGTATCTAGCTGGTTTTAATTTATCTATTTTTATTAATTCTATTTTCATATCTTTTAGTGTATTCTATTTTAGCATATATTTGATGACATACGTTTTCCAGATGTTTTATTCTACAATAAAAATTAAACATATTATCGCTTTCAGCTTTATTGTGACAATCTCTACACAGTCCCATCAGGTTTTCAATATAGTCTTTCTCTTTTTTAGAGCCAAATTTAGACTGCTTAGTTAAATGATGTATATCGACAGCTCTATCGTTTTGACAAAATTCGCACATTACAAAGTCCTGTTCACCATAATCAAAAAACTGCATATATACTTTAGTATGATTTTTCATTCAAAAAAACTAAGTGGTTTTGTGCCTTCTACTAAAAACCTACCATCACAAAGCGTACATTTTCTATTTTCTATTAATGTGACCTGAACACAATTACAACAGAATCTAAATATCTGCGACTTTGTTGCACTCTTTTTTGTCTTTGATTTTTTTTCTATTGTTATCATTTTCCTTGTCCTCTATATTTTTTACTAGGTTTATTATTCTTGCTATGAATTCCCCTACGCTTCTTTCGTTTCTTTTCTCTATGTATAAATACTGCTCTTTTAACCATCTGTCTTGCAACTATTTTGATATACCTTTTTTAATTTAGCTAGTGTTTCACGAACACAAGAACTGCAACTAGAAGGTTTTTTGTTTGCATTAAATACTTTATTATATAGCTTCACCATGATAGCTTGGTCTTGACCGCTTATTGTTCCCTTTAATCTAGGTAATACTGATTCATATATTTCCATTTCATCATCTGTGAATGGTCTGGAATAAGGAAATAATTTATTCAGTTTCTTTTTACGTTCTTCACAACCGCAGTCATCACCTAATACTTTTTTCGCCACCTTGTCAATCCCTGTCGCTTTTAACACCTTCTCTACGCTGTCGCCTAATCCTTTACTTTTTGTCATTATTTAAACCTTTTAAAACTTTGTTTTTTATTTTAACATCATCAATTATATCAAATGTTTGTTTCAATATAACATTAATAGAATTTGTTATTATGTTCATGTAGTGCGGTTGCTCTGCTAGAAAATACTCTTTTCCTTTTTCATCTTTAAAAGATAAAACACTATCTACTTTAAAATCATTTGTGTTGCAGTTTTTTAATGCTCTTATTACTCTAGTTTTTTTCATGATATTGCAAATATAAATAAGGTTATTAATGCTATTGTTGTTAATCCAACTATGACATTAGCTATTATTTCTTCTTCTTTGTCATTAAACATATTATTGCTCGTTTATTAAATAATGTTTTACGTTGTTAATTGCCTTGTATATTGTTGCTCTGGATATCCTAGTTGCCTTAGATAAGGAATTAAGAGAATGCGATTCTCTATAGTATATGCGAAACAACTCGGCATCGAACCAGTACAAATCTTTTAGCTTATCTTCAATCCAATCTAATTTTTGTTCCACTTCTTCTTTGTCTTTTATATTGTATTCTGTATTGTCCGCAGTAATGCTTTCGATAGTTGTCGTTGTATGGTATTCATAGTACTTGTTATACTTATAATAGTATCTACTTGTCTTTGAATGATATTGATTTACCATAACTCTAGCTATGTAGAATGTTAGTTGTTTTTTTTTTATTATTTCGCTTATCCTATCTTGGTCACATTTATATAGTTCTTCAATTACAAAGCTAAGTAAGTCATCATTGTTTTTATTACCTGCAATATTATAAGCCATATCTTTCAGCTTATCATAATTGTCAGTAAGGTAATCATTTAGCATACTTTTGTTATCGAGGGTACATTCACCTGCTTCATTAAATTATATTCTACGTTTGTTATTTTGCTAATTTCAACTTCAATGATTCCATCAAAACAATCAAACAGTTTCTTATAAATATAATTTTCTATATTATCATTTTTTTTCAAAACTCGTAAAATAAAAGATAGTTCCGCACCCGAAGCAAATAAAATTATAAACAAATAATTGTTGGTATCTGTGTATTTGCCATAAAGTAGATTATTTCTGCTATTAAAAAATGTTCTTTTAATTTTCATTGTATTTTTTTAATTAACTCATCTATTCTATCCTCATCAAAATAAGTGTCATTCTCTCCATAATAAGAAATATACACGCCGTCTTTTTCTATATTAAATTGCAAATTATATTGTATATTTTCAATATAGCCGTCTTGTCCTATTTCTTTTTTTTCTACTATTTCGCCCTTTGGCGTTAAGTCAAATGTTATTGGTAATCTCATAATTTTAATTATTTATTTAATAAATCCCCCCATATATGTTTCTATTACGCTAATTGCATTGTCTAAGTCATAACATATCTCAGCTATATAATCTCGCTTGTTTAACTGCTCATTCCAATACCATTGTTCTTTTGTAGGTTTATTATATCCAACCTTTAATTCTATTGCCAACCCATGCCAATACTCATTTTCTGATTCATATTTTTTAATTGGTTCATAGATTATAATGTCTGGTATTCCTTTTTTATATCCTGTTGCTTTTGCCTTATTTCGTTGGCTATGATATTTCTGATACTGTCCACCCATAGTAGAACAATATAAATATCCTTGTAAATCTAAATATTTACATACTGCTTTTTGTAATTGATATTCTTTCATTTCTTAATCCATTTAGCTTGACCATTATAGTTGTTTATGTCTTTAATATATCCTAAAGATTCTAAGTGTTTATGATACTCTTTTGTTTTATTTATATCTTGTTCAATTCTTTTAGCATAATGTATATCGTAATAATCTGGAAAAGAAATATCATTATAATAATTACTTTTCTTTACTTTACTTTTACTATACTTTACTTTACTAGCATTACTTTCGCTATGCGGGTTGTTATGCGGTCGCACTGCATTCGCATTATTCCAGCGTTTAGAAGCACTTTCTTTAGCTTTATTTGACTTAGTATTTATTTCTTCTATTTGTTTATTTAATCGTTTAGAATAAAAACACTTGTCCTCAATCACAAATAAATCAAAATCTTCTATTACCTGTTTTAATATCTTAGAATCACATTGTAAACCAAATGCTAAAGAATCGTAATCATCTATACATAGTTTATTTTCTTCTGTAAATAGTAATTCTAATAACGCCCAGAACAATCCATAACCTTCATATCCAAGCGTTGCTCTTAGTTTTATTATTCTGTAGTCGTTCCTTGCTGTTGAATCATGATTGAAGTAAGTTTTTTTCATAAAGATAGATTTAAAAAGATAGTGCCTATATTATAAATATAGAAAAAGTCTAAAACATATAAAAACAAGTAATAACATAGGCACTACCAAATTAATTAAAAGGGGGTTTTATTCTCAAAAGGTAATGGCTTTTCATCTGTCATTACCCAATCTGTAAAGACCTCAGCAATAGCTAAAATATCTTCTGCATTATTAGTTCCCTTAGATATACAAAAGTCAGTAGCAGCTTTTAAACTACTCTGCTTAACTATCATCTTTTGTACATTATCATCTTTTTTAAATGATTGATTATTAGATTGAAAATTATCTAACTTAGGTCGCTTTATATTTATAAACTTTCCTTTTTCTTCTCTTATATATTCTACTTCTTCACCTACCACAAAATAGTTATTCTGCTCTGTCTTTGTTAGATTCTGTCCTGCATCACCATTTTCAAATTCAACTTCCCATTTATAATATAAACCATAACTTGATTCCCAAGTTCCATTTCCATTTACATTTAATACTTTACTTTTTTTTACCATAATTAATTATTTAAAGGGTTTACAAATTCTCTTAAATCTATATTCAATAAGTCGCACAATCTTTCAGCTTGACCTATTTTAAATTTATCTGGCGATTTAAGTTTTTTCAACATTGTTGGATATGATAAGTCCAATGCTTTTGCAAGTCTTATCTTATTAATATCCGCTGCAGACATAGCTATCCTAATAACCTGTCTACGTTTTTGATTCATATTCATACGCATTTTTTTTAATTAAAATTTAAATATAATAAATTTTATTACCATAATGATAAATAAAATTTATACTTATTAACAATTAGAAGTTAAGCAATTAGTCTATATCTGGCTACCTGCGTAAACTTCCTGTCACCATTATCTTTTATCCATCGTGTTGGAACATCAGTAAAATCAGATACAATATTATATCCTTTTTTTCTAAGTACAAATATAGTTGCAGACAACCTGCTATTGCCTAAATCTCTAAAAGCATCTAGGGTTGTTATACTTCCAAATTGATGTAAATAATCTAGTGTTCTGGTTAAGTGTGTTTCTTTCATAATTCTTTAATGTGTTTAATAGTTTGTTCTTTAATGTATTTAATTGCACCCTTATCTATCCAAGACAAAAACTCAAAGGCACTAAATACTACTGTTGTATCGTCACCATTTTCATCTTTAGCAGATAAATAGACCTCATTGTCTGAACACGAAAAGGTATTTATATCGTGTAAGTGTTTCCATTTCATTTCTTTGCTCATAATATAGGTATTCTTTCAAGGTTATTATATTCATCTTTTTCAAACCAATCTCTATATTTAAAATTGGCTTCATCTTCTATTAGTTTATCTACAAAGGTTTCTAGCTGTTCTTCTGTGCCTTTAAACTCTATATATCCATACCCAGATTTAATGTCGCACATCTCAGCTCCTTTAATAATGGGGTCACTAACCATTGTCTTATAGTAACCCCTTCCTGTTATTATATATTCTTTTACCATTATAAAGTGTGTTTAGTAATGAACTGATTAGAAGCCATTTGTTCTATTAATGGTTTTAGCTTTTTAATCCTATTTTTACTAGCTTTTATTTGAGCAGTCCAATCTTTAACGTCTTGGGTTGTACCTGCTCCATTAAGTCTTTCAAAATAAAAATTAATTGATTCCCTTTCTGCATTAATAAAATGTTCTAATGCAGTGATTGATATAGCTAATTGCTCTGTATCAAATTCGATGTTTTTATATACTTTAGTCATAATTTATAATCTTTTAATTAATACTTTATTATTGTTATTCTTATATTATCAAAATCTTCTAACCACTGTATATAATCTTCATCTTCATATAATCCCTCTTTATAGTGTCTAAGATTATTTTCATATATTATTTCATCTACCTCATCTCTTACTTCTTGTATTGTCATTTCTTGCCATGCGTATCTTTTTGGTTGCTGTTCTTTTAATTGCTTTTTCATAATACTTGTTTTAATTGTTTAATACTTGTTTTAATTGTTTAATGCTTTATTTATTTTTTTTTCTATGCTTTGAGCAGTCATGCCTATATCATCATCTTGAAAACCCGCTTTATAATCTTGAACCACATCTTGAACATAATTTAATATCTGCATCATTTCTCTTTCAGTTAATAAAATTCTTTTTTTCATAGTTATTATTTATTTATTGTTAATTGCTCTATAACTTCATTATTACACTCGATTTCTGTTTTTAGTTTTTTATTTTCTTCTTTCAACTCTTTAATTATATTATCCATATTAATAATTGTATCTATAATTTTTTCGTTGTTCTTAATAAAATCTAATGTTAATAAAGACCATTTTTCATTTTTAGTTTTCATAATTTCTAATTTTTAATAATACTTGTTTTATTTATTTATATCCAAATTGTTTTTAATTCATTACAATCATCATTAGAATCAACTTCCATTAATTTGTGAGATTCACCAAGATTATTAGAAAAGTTTATCATATCCTCTTTTGTATTAAAATCCCAAATTTCGTTTGTTTCTATTATTTTAATTAAGTAATTCATAATTTCTATATTTTTAATTGTTTATACAACAAATATATATTAAAAAAATTTAATATCTACTATAAAATCAAAAAAATTTAATAAAAAAGTAAAGAAAATTTACTTTAACAGAGGTAGAGGCGGGAAAAAAAAAGTAAAAAAAATTAATATATTGTGTGAAATTAGGTATCTAAATAGCCATAAGGACAAATTAAGTCATAGAATGCAGGGTCAATTTCTTTTATCTTTTTTTCTATTATCCTTAGTTCAAATTTTGTCTTTTTGCCATAGTCATTTTTTCCCCTAGTGTCCTTATCAGCTACAATCATAGCCATTCTATGTAGCAACTTATCGATTCTAGACTTGATACTTTTGTTTGTGTGATATTTTGTAATTGATTTTTTCATAATTATTAATTTAATTACTACTCTTTTGATAATGTTGTTAATGGCAAAATTAGGGGAATCTTCCCTGAATTCAAAACTACACCACAAGATATCTTATATGTTTTAGGGAAAAATTTACTGTAATTCATCGCATACTGTTCTCTATCCACGCCGCATCCTGTTTGCATTCCCCAGTGATTTCCTGCAAAAATTACAGATGCCTCAGTATGGATATGACCCTGCACAGTTGAATCTCCAAATTGTAGTGCTTTATTAACAGCAGCATTTCTTCCTGAACTACCTGTGCCATGCGTATATATTACACCATCAATTTTATGCACTTCCTTAAATTCCCAATCAGGAACTCTAAGAACCTCGTTATAATCTCTAACCCATTTTTTACTAATACCCACCTCAAAACATTTTCTACGAACAATAGCATCATGATTTCCTATGCAAACTGAAACACCTCTAGGCACTGTTTTATTGTTAAAAATCTTATACCATTCTTGTATTTTGTCTATAGCTCTATCAAGTTCTTCACCTGCTCCATAGCCATCAGGGTCTGCAGTATGGAAGCTGCTAAAATGGTTGTCGATAAGGTCACCCAAAAAAACAACAGTATTACATTCATAAGTATGATAAGCATTTACACAATGTTCTAAATATCCTGATACACAAAAGGGTTCGTGCAGGTCACCAACGCAGAGCACATTATTTATAGAATTTGTTTCGGAATGGCGTATTTCTTTTATTAAGTCATGTTCTGACTTTGTAAGTCTTAATCGGTATTCTTTTATTTGTTTAATATTATTTCTTTTTGTTATCACTAGAACCACCGAAGAAAAAATCAACGATAGTGTTTACTTTGGCACTCATAGCTCCAAATATTGTAGATATAAAAGATATTTCAAATTCTCCTAAATTTAAATCACCTAATACAAAATATCTAAACATAATAAAACTTAAAGCAAAATATGCTAAAGTAAAAATAGTTGCAAGTATTTTCTGAACACTACTATCAGTACTATACATATTTCTAGCTGATTTTCTGTCCTCTACCTCTAGCTCAAACATTTCTTTTTTATGACTTTTAATCAACTGTTTCAAGTTAATATCTAATTGTTTACGTTCTTCATCACTTGTCACAACATTATCAACAATTTTATTCACAGAATTTAAAAAATCCCCCCCTAATAATTTATTTAAAATACTCATAATGAATTATATTTTATTATTGGTCTATATTTTGTTTTATTATTTATGTCTTTATAAGCTACTAGTGTTTGCCTTCTATTGTCACTTATTTTCCAACTAATGTGAATCCACGCAGGTCTTGTCGGGTCTACATATTCTGTAGCGTTTCCAAATTCTAATATGCACTGGTCATAATCTAAATCTAAATCTATGATTGATTGATATATTTTAAGGTTATCCATTTTGCTGCGTTGAACAAATTGAAGGTCTGCTGCTTCATATCTACAATGCTGGGAATTACTGCTTGACCCTATTGCTTCTGAAAGCTGTGGCGACCTGTAGCCGCTTGTAACTCTTAGAGCACCAATTCTATCACGAATGGGTTGTAAAAGTTCAGCGGCTAATAAGGTCAGTTTCAGTATACCCTCTTTTGAGGGGTCGTTATTTATTCCAAGTCTTAATGCAGTACTACTGTAGCACAGTTCATTTAACGTAAAGTTTTTTGATAATCTCATTCAAATTTTGCTAATAGTATTTTCTCTATTTCTTTCTGTATTTCTTTTCTTGTTGCTTCTAATTGCATCATTATATTTGCCTCAAATCTAACTACTTCTATTCCTTCATCAAATACAATAATTGTAGGCACAGATTTTATCTCATGCTTTTCCTGTAATTCTGGATTGTCACAAATAATAACACTATCAACATCACAATCTTTTAAAACTGTAATATCAAAATTATTATTACTATTCCATTCGCTATTAAAATGAATTACAGATACCTGTCCAAAACAAATGCCAATACAAAAAAATAATAAAGCTATCAATACTTGTAATACATAACTGATATTCATAATCTATTTGTTAAGGTTATACAATCTTTCGTCAATAGTATTTAACTTATCTTCAATAGCGTCCAACTTCTTACTGTTTGACATTATGGTTGTTCGCACAAGTTCATCCTTGAGCTGATACTCTGTTGAACTAACCCAATTTCCATTCTCTAGTGACTTTCTATTTTCATCTATTTGTGCCTTTAAAGAAAAGTAAGTGCTAGAAACAGAAACAACCATAGCAACCACCAGTCCGATAGTTTTAAAATCTGTTTTGAAAGATGTATTTTCATTTATCATTTCCCACAAGATTTAACATCCGCTATTCCTTGTGCTACAATAAGTGCTATACCTACCCAAATAAGATTGGCCATTTCACCTTCTGATATTCCGAATGCACTTGAGCAGTTTATAAAAACAAACATACCAAAGGCATACCAGAATTTTTTACTATTTACTATTTTTTTTAAAATTTCCATATATTAAATTATTATAAAATTAATTCCTAAGTTAATTGTGTAATTTTCTCTATTAAAATAATTCAAATATTCTAATTGAGAATACAATGAAAATGACCTCGTTACTTTCCAATTAGCTATCAATCCATAGTCATAATCATTTGTGTCTGAACCATATTCGGTCAGTTTATGATTAATAAAAAAATAATTACCATAAGCTAGAATAAAGAACTTATCCAGATGTAGATAATAAGAAAGACCTACAACGCCTGATAATGTATTTTGATTGCCTAATTCTGCTAGTTTTTCTTTGTTATATTGTGAAGGAATACTAGCATAATGCTGTAAAAATTGTGCTGTGTTTTGTGCTATTGTATCACCATTTAAAAGCCACCGATAAAATGATTGTTCTAATCTATCTAAATGACCATTATTATTAGAATCTATATACCAATACTCTGATTCATAACCTAAAGATTCTGCAACTGCTTCAAAATCATCTGCATTTGGAAAATCAATTTTAAAGGGGTCGCGGTTATAAATAGGATGATTCCTAACAACACCGCCTAAAGACGCCCTAAAACGCTTAAAATCATGCTTAAAACGTAAGTCTATTGCTTTATAGTTTAAATCTATGTAGCCATTGTTGGAAAATTGTATTTTAGAAATAGTATGTTCACCAACGTATCTAAGCCAAATATCATGTGATGTATATTCAAGTCCCCGATTCCTTATAGTTTCATATTGTAATAAGTATTCAAATCTATCAACAGGAGAACGAAATAGACTAGCATTCTTTTCATTTCCATCATAATAGAATTTAGGTTTCTTTTCAAACTTATATCTACTCAGTTTTTTGATTCCAACAAAATACCTATAATTAGCACCTTCATCTAAAGTGGTTTCTATTAATTGACCATTCGAATATGTATAGCTTTCTTCTGGGGTCATTATAGCACTTGTATTGCCACCCGCATAGATAGTAGCATATTTATAAAACTGCCCAAAAGACAGTAGCGGTATTAATAATAGGTACTTTAACATTATAGTACTTTTACATAAGCGTAAGTAACATAAATATCACATGACCACCCCCCCGCAAATCCTGTTCCTTCCGCCCAACAAAGAAATGGTTTATTTAATAGAGAAGTTGCACAGCTTCCTGTGTTTCTTGGTTGTGCAGCTTGAACAACATAACTAACATCTGTTGTAACTGAATCCATGCAGTCACCAACAGCACCCCAATAGGCAGTATCAGTAGATGAATCAAAACCAAATATCAAGTCTTTCCTTTGGTTTTCTGTTGCTGAAGCATAAGTACATAATACAGTAACGCTATAAACCATAGGCATATATCCACTTAAAGCACCTATTAATGTTTTAGATGTAGAATCTAGTGCTAGAACCTCTGTATTATTTAATGAAAATTTATCTGTCTGAACCAGAAATTTTGAATCAAATTTTTTGCTCGTTCCTGCTGCCGAGCCTGTTGTGTCGCTTACGTCGACCACCATATATAAATCGCCGCTACCCGTTTGCTGTTCTAGTGCTGTCTTGTCTGTTAGTCTTTGTCCTGCCATTTTTTAATTTTTTAATATAATTTTTTAGCTTTTTAAAGTTCTCTAAACTGCTCGGATATTTTCTTCTTTCCTTAACACCCATAAATCGTAATATCTGCTCCTTGTAAAAAACTTTTCATTCTATTACTTCTAGGCACATTTGAATCTAGATTTATTCCTGCATAGTAGTTTCTTGTCGTAGGGTCTAAATCGGCACCAGTGTTGCTCGAATACTCACTAAATGAACTTGTATTATTTCTTAAATAGTCAATTGTACGTTCTCGGTAAAACTCTGCTGCATCTTTTGCCCTATCCATCAGTGGTTTTATATCATCGTAACTAGCACTAGAAGATTGGTCAGTTGCTCCCATAACCACGATTGCATTGTTGACAAAACGTAGTCGCATAAATGGAGCAAGTTCTGCAAAGGCAAATTGAACCAATGCTTTCTGTAGATAATCTTCTATTAAGGTTTTATAAGCACCAGCTAATGTTCCTGCTTGAATCTCTGATTTTAATTTATTATCTAAGTCAGTTCCTAGTATTGGCAATATATACATATCTTGAGCCAATAATATGTAGGGCATTATAAGGTTGTCGTCTACTGAGCCGCCCAAAGCTGTGTCCTTTTTTAAGCGTGTCGCTGAAATATATAATGTGTGTTGTATCGCCATAGTTTTATTTTATTTTACGCCTGGATAATGTCCTCTATTTGGCATATTCTCAGGAGCTATTACTGCATCTTTAATTCCTCTTGGTCTTGGTTTATATGTTTTAGGAATACTATCTGTTTTTGTATAATCGTCCATGCTTTCCGCATCTCTTAATTCCGTTCCATCTTTAAGTCTATATAGAATTACCTTCCAAGCGTGTCTGCAATATACACCACCTTTAAAGCGAAATAAATCATAAGCACGTCCTTTATGTCCTAATTGCTTATTTACACCTTCTCGACTTGCCTTGTCAATATCTTCTAATCTATACACAAAACCTGCTTTAGAAAGTCGCATCATATTCTTACAAAATGTTCTAGTTGATTTGCTTGGTTTTCGGCTCTTTTTAATATACTTAAATCGTACTCTATAAAATGATTTATCTAATTGACTTGGCAAATCTTCTTTGCTTCTTATTTCATCAGCAAATTTATCTTTCTTATTTTCTTTAATTAACTGTTTCGCCCAATCTTCATAATCTTCAATAACACCCTCATCTTGTTCATCAACAACTTCCCATTTTTCTAAGTCTATTTGTTCTCCTTGTAGTTCTTCAAATACCAAGTTTAAATCATCATCTGACATTTCTACAAAATCATCAGCACCATCTTCTTTTGTTACCCCCTCTTTTTCTTGTTCTTCTTCTGATTGTGTTTTAGTAACTTCTAAATCAATGAAATCAGCAGGTTTAAGCGTTTTAAAGTACAAATCAAGGTTTATATCATTAATTTTAAATATCTTCCCTAAGCCCTTTAAAAGTGTGTTCTGGAAGGGTACAACCACAGTATTGTTAAATAAGCTAAATGCGTCCCGTAGTTCGTCTGCATTATTTCCTAAACCGCCGCCTTCTGTACGTATTCCAAATAATATCGGACTTGTAACTCTATGTCCTGCCAGAATTTGATTTACTGCCTGTTTGCTCATTCCTTCCCAAGCACTTTGTGCGTCATTCATTTGTATTGGTTCAATTACAGGAGCAGTCTCTTTTCCATCGTTGAAAGTTATCAATATCTTTCCTGCGTTCCCGCTTCCTGCGAACTTAGAATTAAGCTGCCTTTCAATAGTACGTCTTTCTTCTTCTGTCGGTACTCCGTTGCTGAATCCAACGTGCATCGAAGGGGTCATGCCACTTGTGATATTAGATAAATGAAATTGTGCTATCTCTAATTCCATTTGAATCCAATCTGTAGCTGCCACATAATCTGGAGCAAAGCCATAAAATAAAGCAGGGTTCTTATCTCTAATCATTAAGATTTGACTAGCTTGTGTTCTATCATCTGTATTAAACGCTGCATAAGGTCTTGGTCTATATTCCTGTTTTTTAGCTTTTGACCAATCTGCTGAATAATAATATGTATCTATTTCACCATCAATCATTTTACCTGAACGAATATATTGAGCAGGTATGTGTTTCATCTTAGCTATCCTGCTTCTATCCCTTGACCATATTATATTTACATAACAACCACCAAACAGCTTTAAATCCATAGCTAAATCTTTCAGAACATCATCATCAGAATTATGTAGTAATTCTGTTAGTCTTAAATAAGATTCTTTTGTGTCTGTTGATTCATCTACATTTGTAGCTGCCAATCCTTCACCATATATCATAGCACCTATTGACTTAATTAAAGCACCATTAATAGCACTACCTAAGAATAGTTCTAGTATATAATTTGGGTATAGGTTATCATCACCAAAACTTATCCAATCCTGATTTGACTTTTCCACTAAATGCGGGATATTATAATGTGATAATTTAACTAAATTTAAATTCATAATTATATTGTTATATAAACGCTTTCTGTATCAGAATCGTTTGTTGTATATTCTGTGTATTCAACAGGTAAATCTTCTCCACTATTCATAGCCATATTCATAAGACCTGAATACAATAAAACCAAGCCAGATGAATCAAGGTTTGTATTCGAACTATTTTGATATATAGAGGTATTATAAAAACCCAAAGGAAAATCTGTAGTTCCCATCTGTATATTTCCACCTGTTAAACTTTCTTGTCCTATAAACCTAGTTGTATTATATGTTATTTCAACATATCTTTCTTTGTTTGTAAAATCTCTATTTACAGTAAACTTTTTTATGTTTCCTGTTAATTGACTTTCAAAATAAATTAGCGGTCTATAATCTGTATTTGTCATCTTATCATACAAATCTAAATATATTTTATTTTGCACAAAGCCGCCTGTTAAATCATCTATTAAGGTCTGTATCATGTATAACTTTTTTCTTTTTAGGTTTTTCTTCTTTTACAAATAAACTATTTCTAATACTTTCGTTAAGTCCTGCTATTTGCTTTTGTGATAATTCATTTAATGGGATTCTAATACTGTCAATAGATTTTCCTTCCCATTCTTTTTTTACTTTCCAAGCCATAGTGTTTTATTATAAATATAAAAATAACATAATTGTTTTTAAGTGTACAAAAAAAGGGGTAATAAAACCCCTTCTTTTTTTATATATTGAGTAACGATTAAGTTCCTACAGTAATAGTTAAATCCGCTTCATCAGCTAATCCATCAAACGGCCACTTAGTTGTAGTCGGTCCAGCGGAAGCAGGTAACTGAATTAATGCTTCATTTTCCTGTGCCGCCCATTCAATAGTATATCCAGACATATCGCCTTTTCCTGCCCCTGTTACAACTGTACCGCCTGTTACATGGCAACCGTTGACCATTCCCAGCAAGTACACATTGTCCATAGAATCCTGAACAAAGATTTGTGCTCTACTATAAGCCATTAATCTCAATTCATTTGTCATATCGTGGTCAATCTTTTGCAGAGTTACAGATAATGTTTGTTCAAAAAATGCTGTACCGTTAGCATTATCAGAATTTACATTTACTGTCATACTAGATAAACTTGGCACTAAATCATATTTAAATACTATTGTTTTAGCTGCCTCTTGTGCAGACCAAACATCAAAACCCGCATCAGTCATTTCTGTATTTGAAATAGTTGCCACCTGCTCAATGTTATTATTAAATGCTTTACACATAAAGATAGCTTTCAGGCCACCAATACTGTCTTTGCAGTCAACCAATCGTCCTCTTGTTAAATTACAAGCCATGTTATTTTAGTTTTTTAAAGTTAATAAAAGGGGAGTATATTACAACTCCCCATTTAAAGTATCTATTAAGTCCAAACAGTTGAACCATATACACCATCTGTTGCAACCGCAGTTTGAACACCGACAGCAAAGTTCATAACAACTCTTACATTGTCACTTCCATCGTATTCATATGTCGGTATCAATCTCGCCTCAGTCCAGTCCGTAGCAAGATTAGTTCCAAATACTAAGTTCTCAGGATAAGTAAAGACTATTGTGTCATTAAACATTCCCGGACACCTGTAAATTGGGAATCCGAAATATGTCATATTATCTCCATCTAAATTGAAACCTGCACCTGAAACTTGACCCTGATTTGACCCTGCTGCAGCTAATGCTTGAATGTAGAATCCATAAGTTTTATTATTCATATAAAACCCTGCACCCGGTTTAGTAAGTATTCCTGAAATATCTGATGCTGCTGTGTCGTATACACCATTCATCATAGTTAAAATATAACCTGCTGCTGAACTATCAGAAGATTGTAGAGCTGCATTAAAGTCATATTCTGAAAAGTCTTTACAAGCAGAAGCATCTGCACCAGTTTCGTCTTGTGTTCCATCATCAGATAAGAATCCTGTTCCAAAAGGAGAAGCACCTTGCCATATTCCGATTTCTAATTGAGCTGCAGCTTTTCCTGCAACAACTTGTAATAAGAAGTCAGAAAACTCATTTGGTAAATTTCCATTTCTATCCATTCCTTGTCCAAGCCATGTCGGGAAAACTGTACCTCTGCAAATTTCCTCGTTTACTTTTAAGTCAGTAAGCGTTAAAACTTGTTCTGTACTTGACGTATCGTTTCCACTTGAAAAACTACACGCTGCTGCCACAATAGGATTAGCACAAGCAATATTATTAATAACCGCACTTTTTGTTAAACCGTCCATTGTTCGAACGTAACCTTTTGCAACTGTGTCAGGACTTCTCAAGGCAGCAGTTACATAAGGGAGAGCATGGACACCTGCGTAAGTGTCACCTGTAATAGTTATATCAAATTCTCTCTTTTTTGATAATTGAATTTTATTCGCCATTTTTAAATTTATTTATTGTTAATGTAATATGCTGCCCGTTCACTTGCAGACAGTTTTGCTAAATCAATAGTTGAATTAAAGCCATTACCTTCTGGGTTGTATTTAATACCTTCCGTAGCAGGTTCTCCACTTAATTCTACTATTTTACTTTTTAATTCTTCGATTTGAGTCATAAGTTCCCCTATAACTTCATTCGACATTTCTGTCTTATCTTCTTTAGTTTCTTCTTCTGTAGAATCTTCTTCTGATAAGTCCTCAGTTTCTTCTTCTGCTTTTTCACCGAATACTGCTTTTTCTAATTCAGCTACTCGGTCTTTGATTTCTTCAAATGTTTTAGCCCAATCAGTATCTTCTGCATCAGCTAGTTCTTCTTTGTTTTCTTCAGTAGATTCAGCTTCTTCAGATAGTTCTTCTTCAGATGCTTCAACATCTTCAGCTTCTTTTTCTTCTCCTAAGTCTAGTATTTCAGAACTCTCACCGATTGTTAATTTGTTACCATTTTCCATAGTATAGTTTCCTGCTTCTAACGCAGATGCTTCACCATCGTCACCAATGGCAAATACTTTAGACCCAATCATAAATTGCTCATCTTCTGTAGCAACAATACGACCGTCATCTAATTTCATTTCAGCGTAGAATTTTACGCTATAAGATTTTGGTTCATTTTTCATTTTTAAGATATTTAAAATTTTTTCTAGTGTTCCCATAACATATATAAATATAAATGTGTTTAAAGTGTTTATTTCTCTATCGTTTGACAGTCCTATTTTTAATAGCTGCACAGACCTTAGCAGCGGTTTCTTTATTTCCGTATTCTTTCATTTGGTCACGAATACAATCATCCCAAGAATACTTTAGCATAGCTTTACGTTTAGCATAAGCAACATATTCTAGCATCTTGTATTTTCTCTTGTATTTTCTTTTTCCCGTTTTTGAATATTCTGCTTCTCTAGTTGTAGCAGTAGAATGGTCATCACAAGGCATATATAACTTAACGCCATCTACATTATGCGTATGCGAACCAGAACAGCCCTTAAACATCTCTGCATAGATTTCAGCTTCTTCTTTAGTTCTAAATAATGGCTCACCATCTAAAGCACCAACGGGGTTTAATTCATTAGCTAAAATAACATCTTTGATTTTACCCATCATAACTTCATCAGGACAATCTTCACATACTTCGTCTAGTATATCCTTTTCCCTTGATGCCTCGATTAGTTTATCAGTGAAATATCCCTCGATACTGAAACCCCGAACTTCTTTATTTTTGATTGATTCCCAAATATCGGGATTGTTTTCAGCACTTACCTGAACAAACCAAGTTCCAACAGGTAAATTAAATCCATACATATTGCTTTTATCATATTTCTTATCTTCTTTAATCCACGATTCTACGACAGTCAATCCCTGTATTGGCTCTTTATGTTCAAGCGTATGATTATTGTTGTTTAAACTAGCCATAAATAGCTTCTGTGCCTGTTTAATAGTTTCTTTAGTAAAGAACACTTCATATTCTTCGTTAGTTTCCTTGTCTAGTCTCGGTATTTTTTTATCGGGAATAAGTATTGCACCTACGAGTTGCTTTTTTTCTTCATCTACTTTTGCAAGTGATAAAAAATCATTATTAAAAAAAACGAAGTTTTCTTCTATCGCTGGAAACTTAACAACGCTGATAGCATCAACGCCAAACATATCTGCTGTTTCGTCTATGATTAGTTCAATTAGTTTTTTCTTTTTAGCCATAACATCTATAAATATAAAGTTTACGTTTTTGTTTACAATGTAGCTTGTGTATCTAGTTCTTGTTGCAGTGCCTGAGCATTACTTATATCATTTTCTATGACGTATGCTTGTATAGATGCTTGGTCAGTACCACCCAATGTAGGTTGCTCAATGTTTTCTATATTGGGTATTAAAGCACCCATGCCCCCCGCCCCAGCACTTCCTGTGTCTATACTTGTGGGCGTATCTACATTATCATCACCGCCACCAACTTTTGCAAATATCCCTTTAGCATTTGCTATTCCTGCCAATACCGAAGCAACCCCTGTAGCTATTGCACCCAGATTGGCGGGGAATGGAACACCTGCCCCCGCAGCTATTGCTCCAGAAATACCTTTTGCTGTGTCAATTAATATACCTGCTAATGCTGCCGCTTTTGCTGTCTTTGTTCCTTCACCTGCTAATCTTCCAACTGTTTGTAATATACTTTGACCTGCCCCAAGTGCCATCGCTTTACTAGCTTCTTCTTTTGCCTTTTGTATTGCCAATTCCTCTGCTGCTTCTTTTTCCTTTATTGCTAATAATTTATCAGCTTGAGCTTGTGCATCGTCTATTTCTTTTTGTCTTAGTGCTGCTGCATCATCTATTATCTTTTGTTTTCTAGCATTTTCTGTAGCTATTTTTTCTTCTTCTATTGCTAATTGTTCTGCTTCTAATGCCTTTAAGTTTGTTAATTGTTCAGACCTTTGACCTGTAATCCTTTCGTCTAAATCTGCCATTTCTGTTTTAGCATTTATAAGGGCAACTTGTAAATCTATATTGTCCTTATTTTGATTTAATTCCATCTGAGCTAAATCAATCTTCTTTTGTGCTAATGCTTGTTCTTCTGCAAATTGTTCATCTAGTATTCTTCCTAATTCTTCATTAGCTGCAATACGTTCTTCAAAAGTTAAGCTAATATCATCTCTAATTTGTCTTTGTAATTCTGCATCCTTTTGATATACTAGTTGTAATTGTCGTTGATTGGCTTCTGCTAGTTTCACTTCATTTCGTAACGCCACTATTGCCTTAGCATAAGCACTAGCTTCTGTAGTAACCTTTTTAAACTCTTTGGCAGTTTCTTTTATGTTTTGAATGAACTCAGTTTGCTGAACCTTATCCATTCCTGTTGCTAATTGAACAAAAGAATCTCCTGCCTCAGCAGCACCCTCTTTAATCAATTCCATATCTAGCGTAAAAACACCTTTTATGACTGTTCCAAATGCTTTAAATGTTTCAATTAATGCCTCAATTCTATTAGCTATATTTTCTTTTATTGCTACCCATAAATCAAGGACTGCTTGTTTGGGGTCACTAAATGCACTAGTTAATTTTTCGCCTAATTTAACTGCAACATCAATTACTTTCTGGAATATAAAACCCATTCTTTCACTTGCTATAGATATCTTATCCATAACCACCTGATTCTGTCCTAGCATTTCTGATAGCTTTGCGAATGCAGAAACTATAAGTCCAATCCCCATAGCTTTAAACGCCAATCCAACAGCACTAACACCGCTTTTCATTTTCTGGAAACTCTTTTTAGAATCTCCTGCTGCTTCGCTAGTTTCTTTTACACCTTCCTTTAATTCGTCTACTTTCTTAATTGCATCATCTGCATCAGCTTTAAGTACTATTGTTTTCTCTACCGCCATATTATTCTTATTATTTGTTTAAACATTCTTTTAAAACTTGTGTGATATTCTTGCATTCCATAAGCAAAATCAAATTCTTTATTCTTATGCTCCACCAACTGTAAATGATCAATCGAAGGAATAATTAATTTTGCTGTTGATTCTATATATCTTTTTAATTCCATATTAATAAATTATTATTTTGTAATTCAATATTATCTGCATTTTGATATATCGCCCAATTCTCATCATACCCAAGTTGCATATTTGCAATATTGTTAATATCCATATCCACTGTTATTTGCCATACCCTTTTAGTATCTGTTTGGCTATCATCTAATCCAAATCTCAAACCACCATCACCAACATCAATAGTCATAGTACAAGTTGTAGGATTAGAACCTTCTCTAATACTAAATTCTTGCTGTCCCCCAGCAGTGCCTAATTGTGTTATTGTAGCACCTGAACTTTTAAATGCAGTATAATACGCAAACCCTTCTGTTGTCCCTACAGTATATGTTGAACTTGTGCCACCAACTACAGTCGCTATTCCCTTTACTCTAATAATAGTATTTGTATCTTGTGGAATAATAATCTTTCTAGCATGGCTATCGCCTTGTGGATAAGCATATCCTCTTGTATTTCCAACTGTATATCCTGACAATACCATTCTATGACTTTCACCATCTAGTCTGGGCGTAGAACGTGCAGAAGTGCTATATTTAATTACTATGTCATTGCCATAATTAGGTAATATATTCTGAGCATATTTGTTTGTATTAACACCAACTAATAAGGGTTTATTCTTGCTACCTATTATTCCTGATAATAAACTTTTAACATTCGGACTTCCTATTATATTTCGTGTTCCATATATGCTTTGAAGCGTAATAGGCAAACTACCTGTATTTGCCATACAAGGATATAACCCATTAGATGCTTGGTTAGTAGCTATAAGAAAAGGCAAACCCCCTTGTGCTTCACAGCTTGGAATGTCTGCATAAAGACTACCAGGCAAACTTGGAGTGCAACCTGGATTGTTACTAGGACACCAAATAAAAAACTGTCCAAGCATATTATTACCATTATAACTACTCGGCAAATAATTACAATCAGCACAGGTATTATCATATATTTCACCCATTTTTATAAGTGTAACCTTTGTTGATGCTTTTGAACCGACTTGATAATTCTTAATATCCAATATACGCCAATAAGTATCCCTGATAAATATCTCATCACTAAATTTAAAATTATATATATCTACTTCATTAAGGTTTAAATGACATTCCATTATCCTAGCATCAGGATGATATAATTGATTTAAGTATTTAAACCAATATTCATAGTATAAACTCTGCAAACTTAATACCTGTTCCTCATCATAATTAAAGCAACTTAAATTACCTGCTTCTGGCGGAGCTTGATTCCAAAATAAAGACCTAGTTGTATTTGCTAGTGTTCCTGTTCCTGGCGAACCTGTCGGTCCTATTTCATAAGCTGAACACAATGGATAAGAACTAAATGCTTTTGCAGAAAATAAA
>VTLG01005926.1_pt1 | contig 31468 bp, 56 predicted proteins | sample 4694571 | NCBI WGS metagenome assembly VTLG01 (sample SAMN12604809, study PRJNA352737) | marine metagenome | biome: ENVO:00000447; feature: ENVO:00000209|ENVO:00000569|ENVO:01000036; material: ENVO:00002151; isolation source: viral sequences binned using virsorter ...
AAATTAGATACCCAGTTTTCTCTTCCTGTTGAATCAGTCTCCATATGTTCAAAGATACCCCAGGTTTGTATTACACTAAAGTCTGCTGTAGTCTTTGTAGAAAATGCAGTATCATATGTTTGTATTATATAGTCACATGCAGGTGGCTCATCATAATCCCACCACTTTAACCATTTCTTTTTAATTATACCACCTGTATCTGGCACAGGATTCTGCATGTAAAGAGACTCCCAATATCGTGAGCCATTACTTGCCTTTATCTCTTCTTCATCATTCTTGAGTATTTCACTTGGCTTCCACTCAGGAAAATAACTTGAGCCTACTGGAAGGTTCAGCATTTTACTTGAAGGTTCGTCTACCCATGCAGGTATCTTTATTACTTCCCATTTATTTTCTAATTCTATTTGTGATTCTTGTCTTAGTAACCAACCACATAAATCGTCTTCATGATAACGTGTATTAATAATGACAATTGAACCATTAGGCATAATACGTGTACGTAAACCTGAAGGGTACCATTCCTTTACATATCGTCTACCTGTTTCACTAAAGGAGTCCTCTTCAGACATTACGTCATCTAGTATTGCCACATGGGCACCACGACCTGCAATCTGACTACGAACACCTGCTGCATAATAAGTTCCACCTTGATTTGTTTTCCATTTACCTGCAGCTCGTACATCACTACGTAATGCTACATCTGGAAATACTGTATTAAATAAATCAAAGTTAACTAAGTCTCTTACACTTCTACCAAAGTCTGAAGCTAGTTGGTCTGAGTGTGATACAGTTAATATCTCATGTTGTGGATGTCTACCTACGTACCACGCAGGAAATAACTTGGAACATATCACTGACTTGGAAGAACGTGGGGGAAGAAACACCATAAGTCTTTTTATTTCTCCACTTTCAACTTTTTGTAATCTATCAGCTATAAGATGTATATGTCTACCCATTATCCAATCAGGTACAAGGGTAGGTGCAAACATAGCTATGAAATGTAGAAAGCTATCTTTAGATTGTATTACTGCTTTTTGAAAGTATAACTCTCTTAGTTTAATTAAGTTATCACTTGGCTTTTGTATTAGGTCCATAATGTATCACTGGTGTTTTATATTCTTTTGGTCTTACTCTTCGTTCAAAATCTAAAGGTAAAAACCAATATGTATTTCCCCTAATTATTTTTATCGCCAATCTGTTTCCTCGTCATCATCATCATCCCAGTCTTCATCTTCTTCTTCTTCTATGATTACTGGTGGTTCAGGTTTAGGTTCAGGTCTAGGAAGTATAGGTTCAACATTTGCTGTGTACCATTTAACTGGACATCCTTTACAAAATGTATTCCATCCTGCCATAACCATTATATATAATATCCATGATACAAAGAAAACTACAAAGAAATAATAAATAGTTTTTATACTATTGCTTATTAATCTTTTCAAGTTTGACAACATTTTCATAATGTTTTATCTCACGTTCTAGTTCTTCAGGTGATTTAGTTGTAATGTCCTGTTTAATCTCTTGACGTTCAATTAACATACCTAGATGTTTACCTATAAACTCCATTGCTCTATTAGCATTGGTTAGGTCATTATCTGCAAGACCACGATTGTACACGTCCATAAACTTCTTTACAACTTCATTAATATTAACACTTACATCTTTCATTGCGTCTAGTCTTATCTGATTACATCTTTCTTCTACTTTATCATTCTTTAATAATCGTTTAGCTTCAGAACGAGTTTGTGCTTCATTACCTTTTTCACTATAACCTGCTGAACGATACGCAGCTAATACGTCACCTGTAGCTGTGTATTCTAAACAAAACTTCTCTTGCATAGCTGATAGTCCACTGGGTAATGTGTTCTTTGCAAAGTTCTGATACTTCTGTTGTGCATTCTCTAGCATCTTTACTCTTTGACCTTCAGGTAACTTCTTACTTTTCTTCTCTGCCATTTTAAGTCTCCTTTCTTCAACTCTTCTCATGTACTCACGTCTCATCTCAATTAAGTCTCTACCTGCGTTTACCTTTTTTCTGGTAGCTGATACTTCTTTAATTAAGTCTCTAAGACCTGCATCATCTAAGTGGGCATATAATAAATGCTTTGGTTGTTTTTTCATTATTGTATTATACACTATATTGTGTTTATAAAAAAGTTAAAAAAACTATTGTGAGTTTTTAAAAAGTATGATATACTTATCACTAAGTTTCCAGGGTTAAAGGTATACCTGTAGGGAACACAAATCAATACAACACATAACTATATAGTCTCTATTGCATCCCTCGTGCAGTGTTGTGTAAATCTATTTGAGGACTCCCCCATTAATAATGATTATCAACAAGTACAAGTCCAAATCCTCCATAATTTTGTGGGGGTACCCTTTTTATATATATATGTGCCTGCGTGTTTTTTGCGTCCCCATATGCGTATATGTGTCTGTGCATATCTGTGTATGCGTAAGTAATCTCTTTTTTGTTCTACATTCGTTCTATGTCAATTTCTTGACAGTTCTACCCTTGTTCTATGTCAATTATTTGACGATTAGTGTGTGTGCAGGTCTGTGTAGGTCTGTGTAAGTGCTACGCAAGTGCATGTAATGTAGTTATCAACTACATTTTCCCTAATGTTTTCAATGCAATCATTATATAATACTACTGAATATTATGAAGTAGTATTATATATATACATCTCTTGGTTTCTTCCCAAGTTGTTTCCCTTGCTCTCTTGCATCTAGGCAGTTGGGCAAGGGTGCAACGCAAGTGAGAACTCCACGACCTAGTAAAAAATACTACTGAATATAATGAAGTAGTATTTATTTACTACTACAGTTTGGCTACGAAGGATGATGCCACCTGTGTTAATAACTATACTTCTGACGAAGTATAGAGATTCCACGAGTCCTTTGGACTTGCGTAAGTGTAAGGCATATAGGTGTTCAAGAGCAACTTCGTAGCTATTTTTAATAGCTAAATGAAAGGACTTGTATGACTTTATTCAATCCAGAAAATCTTCCTATTACTAGGAAGCATTACAAACAGAAAAAGTTAAATGAACTTTTTGACTTCTTACGAAGTCGTCCAGAATTGGACGAGTATGCAGATGCAGATGTACGAAGACTAGCAACTAAATTTATAAAATAAATTTCCTCCCTTGACATAGTCCCTTTTTGGGACTATGTTTAAACTTTAACTGAAAGGACTTAAACTATGTTTAATGATAAATCAACTTATTTGGAAACTCAAAGTTATCAACTTTGGATACACAGAAAAACCAAAGGTTTTAACTTTTTCGTAAGAGTATTCAACACAATTTTGGTCTATGAAATAGGTTTTAAAACTGCAAGTCAGTTATTTGAATTTATTCATAATGTAGAAAATAATCTTGATGATTATTTACATAAACTTCATAGCGACTAACAGAAAGGACTTAAACTATGTTTAATTTTAAAGCAACAACTTATCTTTGGATAAGTTTATTTTGTTTTTTTATGTGTATCACAAGTGGCATATGCCTATTGTTCGTAGAACCACCTACAAGTTTCTTAGATAGTTTTATGGGTTATGGGATTTGTACTGTTGCATTCTTTGGAATGGGAATGGCAAAGGGACTTGAATAATAAAAAATACTTCTGAATATAATGAAGAAGTATTTATTTATTAAATATTAACGACCAACTGAAAGGATTTGACTATGTCAAAAATTGATATTGTAGTTCAAGTAAGACTTGGCTTTGGTATGAAAACTGAACCTAAAGGTTATACCATAAAAGAATTTGTAGAACTTCTACAACCTGAAACTTCACACAATGGCGACAGAGAATTTTGTAAAAAATTATCTGAAGGTGATGTCATTCTTGAAACTTACAATGACTATTGTAAGAGAGTAGGGGAAACTAAAATGCATAATGCATTGGAGAACTATTTATATGAGTAATGGTACGATAATATATCAAGGTCAATCTTTGATTGATGGTAAAGATATTGTAGTTATTTACTTCAATGGAAGTAAAAACACAAAGACTGGCAATATGGCTCAGACCTATATCATTCGTAGTGATATAGACCCAAGACTTGCCAGTAAAACTGGTGCAGATTATTCAATCTGTGGGAATTGTAAGCATAGGGGTACACCTACAGACGACCCTAACAGAAAACAAGCGATTAACAGAACTTGTTATGTTAAATTATATCAAGGTGTACTGGCAACTTACAGAGCATTTAAGAAAGGTAACTACTCTGTAGTTAAACATCATAATGACATACAAAGTCTAGGCGAAAATCAAGTCATAAGACTTGGTACTTATGGTGACCCAAGTGCAGTACCTAGCTACATATGGGATAGTTTACTTAGCAAAGCTAAGAAACATACTGGCTACACTCATCAATCTAGCATAGCTAGTGCAGATGTAAGAGCTGACCAATGTATGATGTCTGCAGATTCTTATGAAGAATCCAAACAGTTTTGGTCAAAAGGATTTAGGACTTTTAGAGTCCTACAAAAGAACGAAGAACTTGATACGAAGTATGAAGTCCTTTGTCCAGCTTCTAAGGAAGCAGGAAAACGAACCACTTGCGAACAATGTGTATTGTGTAGTGGTTCAAATATTAACGCAAAGAGTGTTGCGATTTACCAACACTAATAATAAATATTACTGAATATAATGAAGTAATATTTATTTATTAATTAACTGAAAGGAGTACGATTATGTCGTATGCTGACAATCTTGTTTTGAGAATAACAAAACACAAAGTACAATCATTAAAACCTGAGATTAAAACCAATAGTAATGGTAACACTACCTTTACTAATGGTAAAATCAAACTAACAACTCAACCTTTTGATGCTACTGCATCAAGTTGTCATAGGGCAATCATAGACATTGAAGGTGTTGAATTTATAATTCAAGAGAGTTGTTCTAATGGATTAGAAGTTCTCATACAGACACAAGGTAAAAAAGTTGTTAACTCAGTTAGAGTTAATGATAAAATTGAATGTCTATCTTTGATAGAAACATTATTCAAACAATTTAAAAGATTGTTTGTTCCTCATTGGGATAACTTAACTGAAGTTAATAAAGTTAGAATTGATGTGGAAAGATAATTTAATAAATTAAACCTTGCATTACGAAAGGTGGTATGCTATGTAGTATGGGTAAGGTGCAGACCTTATGTGAAAGCATTAAACTGCACCACCTTTTATTTAATTAAAAGGTAGCTAGAGTAAAGGTTCTTACGATACTTAACAGATTATTTAGTTATGCATAATTAAATAATGTCTGACTTCACTCTAAGTTTCTAGCTACCCTTTAATTAAATACTACTGAATATTATGAAGTAGTATTTATATTAACCTAGCTGAAAGGAGTTTGATATGGCTAGAATACAATTAAGACCTTGTGAGAATGAGTTCAAGCAAGATGCAGATTTCATAGAAATACCCATAGATGACGGAAGATATATGAAAATATATCGTACCTATGGAGTGTATGAAACTACCAAAGGTAATTACAAGCGAGAAGAACAAGTGCATATAAAGGTAATGCGTAAGCAAAACAACTATCACGATTGTAATAGTTGGGAAACTGAAAGTTCTACATCTTATGATGTAGATTTAGAACAAGGAGAATAGTATGAAAGTTAAAGTTTACTATAACTTACACAAAAAATGTTACTCTATTGTTTCTCTTGAGAAAGAGAACTATGGTAAAGTAATCAAGCACGAGAACTGTGTGCCATTGTTTGATGCACAGTTCAAAGTGTCAGAGAAAGGCAGACAACGAGTGTTGCGTGAGCAAAAAAAGAATGTCCACGCATATGTTGTAGGCACTTGGGTAAGTGAGTTTGTACCTAAAGGTGTAGTAAGACTAGCTACTTATAATCCTTATAAGTACAATAGCTTTGTTGATGCAACTTCTAAGAACTCATTAGCTAAAGCTAAACAAGTTTTACTTTCAGTCTACATACAACCTCTTATGTCAGAAGGACATAGGAAAACAAGTCACATACATTATGTGGCATAACAAAAAGAAAGGAGTTTGACTATGTCAAATCAACATTTAATAATGCAAGAAAAAATGTACTCTGAAATAGAGTATCATCTTTCCAGAGTGTATGATGAAGAAACACGCACATTCATCTACAATGGTGAGAGAATCACCAAGTTTAACTTTGAAGAGTTCGCTTCAGATACTGAAGTAATTGATGCACTCTTTGAATTAATAAAAGCAAAAGTGTGGTACAGATACAACAAACATTTTATAGATGAAGAGTTAGAACATTACAACGAATTTGCAAATGAATACTTGTACAATCTTCTTGATGAAGATATACAAGAGCATAGAGCAAGTGAGCAACCATAAAAAATACTACTGAATATAATGAAGTAGTATTTATTTATGTAATATTAACAACACGAAAGGAGTATATATGCAACATATATATGATTACATTGAGTCCCTTATGGCTCAAGGCAAAGCTGACCCTAAGATTAGAGGTTGGTCTATGCAAACTATTATGACCCAAGTGGGTGATAAGTTTGGCGAAGACAATAAGTCTTTCGCTAGGGCATACATTATGTCCAAGTGTGGAGTTACTGATGATGAGTAGTTCCATAAAACTATATGGTGAAACAGACCTACCTACAAATGTCTGCCAACAATTAAATGAAATTATTAATGATAGTTTCTTTAAAAAACTTGACAAACATTTTAATAAAATTAAAATAAAAACTAAACCTAAACGCAAAAGAAAGAAAGGACGAAAAAGAAAATGATAGACGCAGAACATAAAATTGACTATATAAAAAGGTGGTGCGAAGTTATTATTGAAAGAAATGATAAAAGAGAACCTGAATCTAATGAACTGTTGAGTGAGTTTATACAAGGTAGAAACTCTCTAGCAAAAGATTTTTTGGAGGTAATCAATGAAGAAAAATAAATTTGGTAAGACTGTAAAGGTGGACTCACCTTATGCAATCTATAAAAATGAAGCAACAGAGTTTGAGCATAGAGTTTTGAAAACTTATCAGACAAAAGATAATGAAAGTAAAAACCCTTATGCTAGGTGGTATGTTGCGAGTCGTTCACCTTATACCTATGGTTCGTGGGAGTATGGCGACATCTATGTTAAAGATGTAGTGAGTTATCACGAACTAATAGCAGGTACAGATGAATGGAAAAAGGACTATGACTTCCTTGAAAAGTATAAGGAGTTTGCGTAAGATGTACGATAGACTATTATTAAAATTAATACTAGCATTTGGTCTGGCTATGTATGCCTTATGGCATAGTAACCAAGTGCTACCAATATAGAAAGGACTATGACTATGCAAAGAAAACTAAAAGATTATGATGATGCCAATGAATTGTCTATGGAGATTACTGACATCATACTTAATGAGTATGACCCTTATCAAGACCAAGACAAGATTGAAATACCACTTGATAGAAGTGGGTACTCGTTTCCATTACAAGATTTAATACGAGATGTTATCATAAAAAGATTTAAAATCGTAGATGAGTTCGCAAATTAGAAAGGAGTAAAGCTATGACTATGTTCTATACAGAAAAAGAAATAAGAAATACTATTGCTGAAGTTTATAAAGAATTAAACAAAGACTATGAAACTCTTACTGAAGATGGACAATACAATACTATTGCCTATGATGTAGGGTACATAAATTCTTTGTGTAATGTTCTTGGTAAACAAGAATTAGGTCAACAAATTTATAATAAATTTATGAAAGGAGTATAATATGATTGGCTCAATGAACACTATGTCTAAAAGGGACATAAGAAAAGTGGCAACACTTATTAAAGGTATGTGTGTGAGTGATTTACACGCATTGGCAGACATACTTATTGACAATGAAGATAAGTATGGTAATTATAATGGGCAAGGATTATTCCAAGCTATGAAAAACAAACACCCAGAACTCTGGGAAAGATACAAAGGAGTATAACTATGAATAATAAAAAGTTTATATTAATAAATGTGACAGAAGAAACACGCAGACAAATGACTGAGAATCAGTTACTTGAAATGGGTGTGGACGAATTCATTATTGATGATGCCTACGATAACGAGCAGGTACATTTTTATGACCAAGGTGAAGAATTTATCTTGGAGAATCCAAGGTTCTATGATACAGTAACTAAAATGAAAGGAGTATAACTATGACTGAAGTAATTGATTTTAAAACTAAACGAATGCTTTCTAAACATAGAAAGAAACAAAAAGAAAAAGTTATAGATGCAGAGTTTGATGTGGACATTGTAGCTAAAGACTTAGAGAAAGTAATTAACGAACACATTAAAAGAAAGACGCATAGCTTTGACATTGCGTGTGCTTTGGCAGATGTATCAGTGCAATTCATACACGATACTGCACCTTCAACTGCGTCTGCTCAACATATATTATTAACTGCAATGCAACAACCATTGCAAGAAACAATAGAGTGCGAGAGAGGAGAGTACGAAGATGAGTAAATGTCAAGAATGTAAATGCAATTCTGATACTACATCTAGTAATGAGTTTAATAAGAACTTATGTGATGATTGTTACACAGAATATAGAGTAACCATACAACATATGTTTGGACTAAAAGATTTATATGATGTAGATGATTTATTAAGGAGAATGAATGATGATTGATACAAGCATAGGCAGAACCATTATATATACTTGTGGACACATAATCATAGCTATGAATGTTGTCTATTGGTTAACTGGTGCATCTTTATTTGAGTCAGGGTTAGTAGCTTTGATTGAACCTACCATCAATGGTATGTGGTTCTATGCACTTGATAAATATATTACAGAAAGGAGTAACTAATGTTAAAAGAAAATGAAACTGTTTATTATTTTTTAGAAAATAATGAACTAAATGAATTAGAAGTTGAGTCTGTTCTATCTGTTGATGGTAGAAAAGAAATAACATTTAAGAAAATTAACACAGATGAAGGAGGTAATGATGCCAATATTAGTACAATATAAAATCATTGATGGTTTCAATGAGTACAATGACTATCTCATACATCAAGATGACATTGATGTGACTGATGAAGAGAACCTAATCATAGATTTGGTTGGGGGAGATAGAGATGAAGGAGATTATAGAAAAATAGAAGTTGTGTATGCCAAAAGCATAGGTATAAAACACGCAGAGTTTTTGCAGGAATGTTTTATAGCTTTCCCTTTTGGTGGCAATGAATGGCTACGACAACTTGCAATAAAAGAAAGGAAAGATAGATGAGTAAAAAGAAAAATGAGATAAAAGAAATAGGTTTTAATGATAGCTATTACTCTGAAGGATTTAAAGAAGGAATACCTATCATTAATTCTTTATTAAAAAAGTATGGACTAAAAATACATACAAGGTTTATAGATGCTATCTCAGAACCTGAGTATAGGTGGCATATAAAAATAGAAAGGAGTGAGTGATGAAAATATGGGACGATTATGATGACTGTATCATAGGTGTAGGTACAAGATGTGGTATGATGGATGTATTTGTCTATGATAAGCACAGAATGATAACCAAACTGGTTAAAAGGGACGATATGTCTTATGATGAAGCTAGAGAATTTATAGACTTCAACATTGAAGGTGCATACATAGGTGAAGACACACCAATACTTGTCAATCTTATGACACGAGAAGAGTTGCAAGACTATCAAGATTTTCTGGAGTTAGATGATGATTATTAAAATCATATTAACTACTATGATATATTTATTTCTTGTTGTTGATGCAAAGAGTTGGAGTTATAAGTGGACTGGTAAAGGTAAACTTTATGATGAGAGAAACCAATACTCTGTTATTTGTAGACTGACAAAAGAAAAAATAGTTGAACCATTCTTTGGTGAAGACTCTGTTAAATGTTACTATACTTGTACTGATAAAGAAAAAATGGTTATCACTACACATAGTGGCTATGATTGTGAGAAACAAATAACAACACCAAGAGGTGACAAAAGAGATTGGAGAGGAAGATAGTTTGTTGTAATTATACAACAGATAGTGTCAGTAATTTGACTATTGCATTTTTAATTTGACATATAAAAAACAAAAAGTGTATAATTGTTTCATAAGTCTTTATGAAAGGTAAGTAAAAAATGATAAACAAAAACTTATACATACAAGAAATACAAACATTAAATAAACAACTATATAATTCTTATAAAAGAATTAAAGAACTAAGAAAGGAAATAGATAATGCAAACATTAAACTACTACGAAAATAAATACTTTAGTGAAAAGGAATTACAATGTCCTACATCTAAAGATATTATTTTAGCTGAAGGTTTCTTAAATTGTTTAATAAATTTAAGAGATAATATGGGTGAACCATTACAGATAACTTCTTGTTGTCGTTCACAAGAACACAACGACTGGTTAAAAAGTCGTGGCTATCCTGCAAGTCCTAACTCATTCCATAAAATTGGTAATGACAAATGGAATACAGATACTTGTGCAGTTGATATTGCCATACCTAATTCAGTCTTTAGAAAAGACTTAATTAAAAGAGCAATAGATTTAGGTTGGACTGTAGGAGTAGCAAGAACTTTTATTCATGTGGATAGAAGAATAGATTATACACCACTACCACAAGTTGTTTATGTCTACTAAAGTTGACAGAGTATTATGGTTTACATTACAAATCTTATTTGGATTTATGATGGGTGTATTTATATTTTTAATATTATATTTTATAGGAGATTATTTTAATGGGAGTTGAAACATTAATACTTGGTATAGTATTTAACATCTATACCCTTGATAACATTGACTTTTTTCACCAACGAGCAAACAATAACAAGACTATGACTTGTGTATGGGAGTATGTTGGTAAGAAAAAACCTGACCCACAGAACCCTAGTCTTACACTGCTAGGTAATGTGTATTATAAACAAAAGTGTGTAAGAAAGGAACTAGATAAATGATAAAAGAAATGGTAGCTTTATATCTAACTTTCTCTTCACCAGTAGGTGATGTTGAACTCTTTGTCAGAGAATTACCTGACTGTAAAAATGCTAGTGTGATAGCTGACGAAGAATTCAAAGCTAGGGATATTGATAGAGGTAAACACAGAAGAACTGGCTATATATGTATTGGTTGGGAACATCATTTGATAAGACAAAAACTAATTGAAGGTGTACCACTTGACCCTAAGTATGTACCAATCCAAGAAAAACAATGTGTTGTACCAATGCCAATGCCAATGGAGATTAGATAATGAGAGATAAATTAATAGCACTTTTTTTATTAACTTTATTTATTATATTATATATTACTGGATAAACTATGTTTAATTATTTTTTAATTACAGTTTGGATTGAATATAATAATAAAATATATTCAAAAGTTTTGCCTGAAATTTTTAATGGTTGTGAAACTCATGTTGAAAAAATATATGAACAAGTTAAACCACCTTATGAAGTAAAGGCAGTTAAGTGTGACACACCAAAAGAGTTTCGTGAAAAAAGAAAGGACAAAGAATATGGACACGCATATAAATCAATACGATAATGTTAATAATCCCAAGCATTATAATAAACATGGGATTGAATGTATAGATGCGATACAAGCATCAATGAGTGACAAAGAATTTCTTGGTTACTTAAAAGCTAATGTTGTAAAGTACATGTGGAGATACGATTACAAGGGAAAGCCACTAGAAGATTTGAAAAAAGCTAGATGGTATCTTGACAAACTAATAAATATAATTCATAATAACGACTTAAAATCAAGACAAATAACAATGGAAGGTTTTAAGGAAGGAGATAACAACAATGTATAAAACATATGATGACATACCAACTTCAGTTGCTGACTTTGTTTTAACTGCCAGTGGTAAATCTAATATAAAGGAAGTACCAATGAAAGATATAAATGGTTTTGTTGAAATGATGGAAGGAGTTGATAGTGGAAAATAGTTTAACCAAAGAACAAAAGGAAGATATTATAAAAAAGTTTCATACTATGGTTCTTGATTTAATTGAGAAGTATGATTCGCCTGAGACTGTGTATCTTATGGCAAGAGCATTATCTATTACAGCTATAATGAAAGCTGAAAAAGAATACTATGGTTTTCTTACAATGCAAAATGCATTAAATGATACTGCTCAAGAACTTATTGCGTTAGGTATGGGTGAACCACCTACTCAAGGTGATGAAATATTTGAACCAGTTATGGGAAAAAATAAAGAAACAATACATTAAGGGGTAAACATGGAAGAAATTTTTACAAAAATATTTATATTAATTGGACTAATAATTTTTTATGGAACTATATTTTTTTAAAAGGAAAGAGATATGTTAAAAATGGAAAGTAAATTTATTGGACATGAACAGTGTCCTAAATGTGGGAGTAAAGATAATCTTGCACGATATACTGATGGTGCACATTGCTTTACACCTGACTGTGGATATTTTGAGAAAGGAGAAGGAGTGGAAGTAACACCTATTACAAATAATGTAAATAGTTATTCTGATTTATATGTAGGTGACAGAACTGAATTGAAAGATAGAAATATCTCTCAGGAAACTGCAAGTAAATATGGGGTAACAACACTAGCTAATAATGGAATGGTAACAAAACATATCTATCCATTTTATAATGCACAAGGTAAGCATGTTGCTAATAAAATTAGGGCATTACCTAAAGTTTTTACAACTCAAGGTAACTTTGCTGAGTCTGAATTGTTTGGTCAACACTTGTTTACAAGTGGACAGAAGTACATTACAATTACTGAAGGTGAGTGTGATGCTATGGCAGTCTTTCAAATGACTGGTAGTCGTTATGCTACTGTGTCTATTAAGAATGGTGTAGCTTCAGCAGTCAGAGATTGTAAACAAAACTTTGAATACTTAAATAGTTTTGACAATATTGTTATTTGTTTTGATAGTGATAGTATTGGTAGAGAAACTGCTAACAAAGTATCAGAAATATTTCCACCTAATAAATGTAAGATAGTTAATCTTGAACTAAAAGATGCTAACGAATATTTAAAGGCAGGTAAACGTGAACAGTTTACTCGCACATGGTGGGATGCTAAACCTTATACACCTGCAGGTATTGTAACATATGATGATATTGTTGATGACCTATGGGTTGAGGAAGAGATTGATTCTGTTCCTTATCCTTTCAAAGGATTGAATAATAAATTATATGGTATGCGTGTTGGTGAATTGGTTACACTTACATCAGGTACTGGTATGGGTAAGTCAAGTTTACTTCGTGAACTCGTATATCACATATGGAAAACTACTGAAGATAAGATTGGTCTTTTGTTTTTAGAAGAAGAAAAGAAAAGAACATTCAGAGGTTTGGTAGGTATACATGCAAACAAAGAACTTCACAAACTTGAAGAGTGGAAGAAACAAGAACCATCTGATTTAAAGAAATGGTCTGAAGAACTCAGAGGTGATAGGAGATTAGTTTTGTTTGACCACTTTGGTTCTATGGATGATGATGATGTTATCAATCGTATTCGTTACATGGCTAAAGGTTGTGATTGTAAATGGGTATTCGTTGACCATCTAAGTTTAATTATATCAGGAAGAGATGATGGTAATGAAAGAAAAGCTATTGATATTCTTATGACTAAACTTCGTAGCTTATGTCACGAAGCTAAGATAGGTATGTTATTGGCTTGTCATTTACGAAGACTTGATAATGATAAAGGACACGAAGAAGGTAAGCAAGTATCTTTATCACACTTGCGTGGTTCACATTCAATCGCACAGTTATCTGATGCAGTAATTGGTATGGAAAGAAACCAACAAGATGATGATGAGATTGCAAAGAACACTTCAACTATTCGTGTACTTAAAAATAGATATGCAGGAACTACTGGTATAGGTTCTTACTTATTATATTCTACTGAGAATGGTAGAATGACTGAAATAGATAACCCTTTTAAGGAGAACGCAGATGAGTTTGACACCCAAGAGTAAAGACAGAAAGAAGTTTGATATTGATTTAGCTTATGGAAAAGTTAGAGAAGATATGATTAAAGAGATGCTTCAAGATAAAAAGATTGAAGTTAAATCTGAACGTGATGTCTGGAAAAGAACTGGCAACATAGCTATTGAATATGAATGTTATGGTAAACCTTCAGGTATCAATGCAACTGAAGCTGACTATTGGTTTCATAATTTATGTGTAGGTGAAGATGTATATGCTACACTTATATTTAAAACTGAAAACCTAAAAAAGATACTGGATTCTTTAGAAAGAAAAGTATCTGTAAATGGTGGAGACCATAATGCTTCACGAATGTATTTAATTAGTTTACAAAAACTATTTGATGTTAAAACAATTAAGGAGTATATTAGTTTATAATGAATTTAGTAGTTGACATAGAAACAGATTCACTAGATGCAACAAAGATACATTGTATTGTAGCTAGAAACATGGAGTCAAATGAGAACTATGCTTTCGTTGGTAAAGATTGTTATGATAAGTTTCCTGCATTTATAAATAAACATGCAGATAAAATTATTATGCACAATGGTATTTCTTTTGATGCACCAGTATTAAATAGATTGACTGGCACAAAGATTACTATTGGACAGATTGAAGATACTTTAATTATGTCTCAGCTATACAATCCTGAACGTGAGAATGGACACTCGTTAGATTCCTGGGGTAAGCGATTTGGATTTAACAAACTTGAGTTCAACAACTTCTCTGAGTTTAGTGAAGAGATGCTTACATATTGTAGACGTGATGTTGAATTGACACATAAAGTTTATAATCATTTGAAACTTGAAGGTAAAAGATTCTCAGATTATTCTTTAAGACTTGAGCATGACATACGTTCCATTGTTTCTAAGCAAGAAGACAATGGATTTTATATAGACCAACAGAAAGCTAGTGGTTTACATGCAATGCTTGAAGATAAAGCTGAACAATTAGAAAAAGAAGTACACAAAACTTTTCCACCTTTAAAGATTGAGGAAGAGTTCATACCTAAAGTAAATAATAAATCTCGTGGGTATGTAAAGGGTGTACCTTTTACTAAAGTTAGTTATCAAGAATTTAATCTTGCATCTCGTAAACAAATAGCTGAACGACTTATGAAGTTAGGTTGGAAACCAAATAAGTTTACTGATAAAGGTTCACCTATTGTAGATGAGAGTGTACTATCAAAGATAGATAATATAGCTGAAGCTAAATTGATAGCTGAATATTTATTATTAAAAAAGAGAACGTCTCAAATCTCTTCTTGGCTTGATGTTGTTAATCAAACCACTGGAAGAGTGCATGGTCGTGTCCTTACTTTGCGTTGTGTATCAGGTAGAATGAGTCATCACTCGCCAAATATGGCTCAGATACCTGCTACATATTCACCTTATGGTAAAGAATGTAGAGAAGTATGGACAACTGATAAGCCTGATACTCATGTTATCTTTGGTACTGATGCTTCAGGACTAGAGTTAAGAATGTTAGCACATTATATTAATACACCTGAGTATACACATGAGATATTGAATGGTGATATTCATACAAAGAATATGAACATGGCAGGACTATCAGATAGAGACCAAGCTAAAACTTTTATATATGCTTTTCTGTTTGGTGCAGGTGCAAAAAAGATTGCACAAATAATTGGCTCAAAAGATATGGCAGTTGGTAAAAAACTTATTGATAAATTTTTATCTGAGTTACCACGTCTTAAATCTTTTAGAAGTCAAGTAGAAGAAGCTGCTCAGTCAGGTAAAGTAAAAGGTTTAGATGGTAGACTATTTAATGTTAGGTCTGCACATAAAGCAGTTAACACAATCATACAAGGTGCAGGTGCTATCGCTTGTAAAGTATGGTTGCGTAACATGATTAAACATGTACGCACAAAAGGTTTGGATGTTAAACTTGTAGCTTCAATACATGATGAGTATCAGTTTGAAGTAAACAAGAATGACATACAAAGTATGGGAGAGATTGTGAAGTTGGCAATCAAAGAAACAACTGAACAACTCAACCTTAATTGTCCATTAGATGCAGAGTATAAGACTGGTCTGAGTTGGGCAGAAACCCACTAGTTTTAAATTTATTTTTAATTAGTGTTGACAAAGTATATTGTTATAGATTATAATTATATACTGAGATATTCGTAGTTAATACGAAACAATAATAACCTTAATGAAGGAGTAAACATATGCCAATATTAAATGGTAAAGCTTACTGGGCATCAGTTGTATCACCAAACACCACGTTTGATGCAGATGGTGTCTATTCTGTAGACGTAGCAGTTGATGCTGAAAATAAAAAGAAAGCTGAAGCTGAAGGTCTATCTATTAAAAACAAAGGTGACGATAGAGGAGACTTTGTTACCATCAAAAGAAAAGCTAAAAGAAAAGATGGTAGTGCAAACAAAGCACCTGATGTAATGGATGGTATGAAACGTCCACTTCAAAATACTTTGATTGGTAATGGTTCAGACGTAAATGTTTTATATAAAACTTACGAGTGGAATCATAAACCAACTGGTAGAAGTGGCAAGAGTGCTGACTTACAAGCTATTCAGGTTGTAAACCTAGTTGCTTATGAAGGTGGTAATACTACTGCAAGTGAATTTGAAGAAATTCCTGATGCACCTAGCAGTGCTTCAACTTCAACTTCAGAGTTTGCAGAAGTACCTGCTTAAACTTAACCTTAAAAGGAGATGGGGGTGTAGTTAATAACTCACCCCTATTTTTTTGGATGAAAAATATTGATACTTTAGTTGAAGACATGTACAAAACTATTACTGATGGTACACAACCCAGTGAAAAAGATATGGAGTTGTTTGCTGAAAGAGTAAAGGAAGGTGTACTACAATTATTCAACACACGTTCTGAGAATAATAATTTAAGAATGTCTCAGATTGGTAAACCTGATAGACAGGTGTGGTATCAGTCACGAGATATAACAAAAGAAAAGTTACCTGCATGGGCAAAAATAAAATTTACTTATGGTCATATACTTGAAGAGTTACTTTTATTATTAGCTAAAACTGCAGGACATGAAGTAAAGAATGAACAGAAGCAGTTAGAGATTGAAGGAATATTAGGACACCAAGATTGTGAGATTGATGGTGTTGTTGTTGATTGTAAATCAGCCAGTGCTTATTCATTTAAAAAGTTTTCTAATCGTTCATTATTAAAAGATGACCCCTTTGGTTACATTGCTCAGTTGTCAGCTTATACTGAAGCACAAAATAAAAAAGGTGGTGCTTTTCTTGCTATTGATAAACAGAGTGGACGTATATGTTTAATGTCTGTCCACGATATGGAGATGATAAATGCGAAAGATAGGGTCTTACATCTTAAAAATGTTGTCGCAAGTGATACAGTTCCTGGCAAGTGTTATGACGATATTGCAGATGGTGCTAGTGGTAATCGTAAACTTGACGTTGGCTGTTCCTACTGTGCTTATAAAGTTGATTGTTGGAAGGATGCTAATGGTGGGACAGGACTTAGAAAATTTATCTATGCGAATGGACCAAGATACTTAACACAAGTTGCAAAAAAACCTGATGTAATTGAGGTAGAATTAAATGATATTGGTTAGTTTATTTGAACTACTTGCTGCAATTAGTGCAGTCGTTACTGTATGGGTGTATGGTAATAAAGATAACTATGCACCCTTATATGGTATGGTTTCAAATATAATATGGATTACATGGTCAGTATTATCTGACAGTTATTTTATGTTAATCATGTGTCTTGTTTTTACATGTTTACATATACGAAACTATTTTCATATGAGGAATATTAAATGAAGTTTAGAAGTGGTTCAGAAGAAAAGGTTTATCAATTTTTTAAAGATAAAAAAGTAAAGGTTAAATATGAACCCACCAAATATAGTTATGAGTGGCATGAAATTAAAACTTATTGTCCTGACTTCTTACTACCTAATGGTACTTACGTAGAAGTTAAAGGACGATTAACAATAGAGATGAGAAAGAAACATTTGTTTTTTAGAAAATGTAATCCTAAAATTTTAATTAGGTTTGCGTTTGATAATCCAAATAAAAAATTAAACAAAGGTGGTACTATGACTTACGCAGGGTGGTGTATTAAACATAACTTTGATTACTGTAAAATTAGTGATGGTATTCCTACACATTGGTATAATGCTACAACATGACAATTTTTTACACACAATTGAACAGAACATGGTCAGCTCAACAAGTGCTGAAAGAACATTATTTCTTGCAGTTATTTTACAAGCACTTCTTGATGCTACACAAAAAGATACTCAAGACTTGGAAAGTCATAAGTATAAACGTGAAGCTATCTTATGGTTTACTACTAAAAATGGTAAACGTAAAGATGACTTTGAATACATATGCCAACTCGCAGATATTGAACCAAACTATATGCGAAGGGTAGCTATGGAAATATTAACATTAAAACGAACTAACTTTGTTCGTAATCATATAAATGCTTTATTGACTTATAAAGATAGCTATGATAGAATTAAACATAAAAATAGAAAGGGGAATTAATTATGTTACCAACTGAATATCAAAACTATATTGCCATCTCTCGTTATGCTAGATGGATTGAGAAAGAAAACAGAAGAGAAACATGGAGTGAAACTGTTGAACGATACGTTAGTTATATGGAAAGAAGATATGAGAAGTTAACTAATAAAAAATTAGATAAGAAGGAAAGAGACAGATGGGTTGATGCTATCACTACATTAAAAGTTATGCCTTCAATGAGAGCATTGATGACTGCAGGTGCTGCCTTAGACAAAGATAATGTAGCAGGATTTAACTGTTCATATGTTGCTATTGATAATGTAAGAACCTTTGATGAAATAATGTACATACTTATGTGTGGTACTGGTGTAGGGTTTAGTGTTGAAAGACAGTACGTTGATAAACTTCCTGAGATTGCAGAGAAGTTTCATACAACTGAAACAGTTATTAAAGTTAGAGATAGTAAAATAGGTTGGGCAAAATCTTATCGTGAACTTGTTGCTATGCTTTATGCAGGACAAATACCACAGTTTGATATGTCTCTTGTCAGACCTGCAGGTGCTAAACTAAAAACATTTGGTGGACGTGCTAGTGGTCCTGACCCATTGAGAGATTTATTTAAATTTAGTATTGAGACATTTCAAAAAGCTAGTGGTAGAAAACTAACAAGCATTGAGTGTCATGATATTGTATGTAAGATTGCAGACGTTGTTGTTTGTGGTGGTGTTAGACGTTCAGCTTTAATCAGCTTGTCTAATCTTTCAGACATTAGAATGAGAGATGCAAAGACTGGTCAATGGTGGGACAATAATCCACAAAGAAGTTATGCTAATAACTCTGTAGCTTACACTGAGAAACCTGACATAGGTACATTCATGAAAGAGTGGGTATCTCTTTATGATTCTAAATCAGGTGAACGTGGTATCTTTAATAGAGTTGCATCACAAAAGATGGCAACACGTTCAGGTAGAAGAGATGGTGACTTTGACTTTGGAACTAATCCATGTTCAGAAATAGTTCTACGAAATAAACAATTCTGTAATCTATCTGAAGTAGTTGTAAGACCTAATGATACTGAAGAAACTTTAAAAGAAAAGGTAGAGATAGCTACAATCTTTGGTACACTTCAATCAACTCTATCAGACTTTAGGTATCTAACTAAACAATGGAAAGATAATACTGAAGAAGAAAGATTATTAGGTGTTTCTCTTACTGGTATTATGGATAACTTTATATTGTCAGGAGGTGCTTTTAATGAAGCAGTTTTAAAATCTATGTTAGTTAATTTAAAAGACCATGCAATTGAAACAAATAAAAAATGGGCAGAGTTATTAGGAGTTAACCAATCAACTGCTATTACTTGTGTTAAACCTTCAGGTACTGTATCACAGTTGGTTGATTCAGCTTCAGGTATACACCCACGTTATTCACCTTATTATCTTAGAACTGTAAGAGCAGATAAGAAAGACCCCTTGTGTGATATGATGATAGATAAAGGTTTTCATGCTGAAGATGATGTAATGAAGCCAAACGATACTAAAGTTATTTATTTTCCTATGAGGTCTCCAGTAGAATCAGTAATGAGAGATGCTAAATCTGCTATTGAACAACTAGAGATATGGAAAACTTATCAACTTTATTGGTGCGAACACAAACCTTCAATTACAGTTTATGTAAAAGAAGAAGAATGGTTACAAGTTGGTGCATGGGTATATGAAAACTTTGACGTGATGAGTGGTGTTTCATTCCTACCACACTCTGACCATTCATATAAACAAGCACCTTATCAGGAAGTTGACAAGAAAACTTATCAAGAGTGGGTAGCTAAGACTCCAAGAAATATTAATTGGATGGACTTAACTCAATATGAAAAGGAAGATACAACTACTTCATCAAAAGAACTTGCATGTACTGCAGGTGCATGTGAAATAGTTTAATTTTTTATTGACTTTATGATTAAAAAAATATATAATTATTTATTTAACAATAAATTAACAGTTAATGATTATTTAAAATATAAAGATAATATGTGGGAACACTATTGTGAGGTTGAAAAAGATATTATAGGTACAGAAAAAGGTAAACCTTGTAACTGGTGTGATAAAACTGAAAGGAAAGATAAATGAAAAGAATAATAATTGGTGGACTCTATATACTTTTAATAGTTTTAGTTAGTTCAAGTTTTAATTAAGGAATAAATATGTTTATCAATGCAAGAGCAACACATAAAGAAAAAACAATTCATCCTTTACCTAAAGAACAAACTAACTTTGTTTTTATAGGTTATGATTCTCGTGAAGATATAGCTTACAGAGTATGTGAAAATTCATTAGCTAGACATAGCTCAAGACCTTTAACAATTATTGATTTAAATGTTTCTCATTTAAGAAGTAGTGGTCATTTTACTAGAGAGTGGAGAGAAGATAATGAAGGACAAAAATATGATGTGCTAGATGACAAACCTTTTTCAACAGAGTTTAGTCATACTAGATTTCTATGTCCTCACCTAGCTAAAATAAATAAGATAAAAAATTGGGTTATGTTTTGTGACTGTGATTTTTTATTTCTTAAAGATGTAGATAAACTATTTAAGTTTGTAGAAGAGAACTATGCTGATAAAGCTGTTGCTTGTGTTAAGTTTGACTGGCAACCTACTGAAGATACTAAGATGGATAATCAAAAGCAACTTGGATATGATAAGAAACTTTGGTCTTCTTTAATGTTATTTAATATGAAACATAAAGATGTAAAAAATTTAACAAGTGATAAAGTAAATACTATGAAAGGTTTAGATTTACATCAATTTAAATGGACAAGTGATGACCAGATAGGAGAGATACCTGCTAGTTGGAATCATATTCCTGGTGTTTCAGAATTAAAAGAAAGTCCTAATGCTATACATTTTTCTCTTGGAGGTCCTTGGTTTGGTGGTAAGTTTGAGACTATGCAATTTGCCCAAGACTGGGAAGATGAAAAACTTTTATATAGAAATACTATAAATGAAACAAGACCTACAAAGATGGTAACATATTAATATGAATAAAGACACAATAAATATCGTAACTTCCTTTAGTCCAAAGGGATGGGAAACTTATGCAAAGAAAATGATTGAGTCAGTTGTAAAGTTTATGGCTGATGATTTACATTTAACTGCTTACTATCATGACTTTACTGATAAGCAAATAAAAGAGTTTCCTAAATCAAATAAAATTACATTTGTAAATCTTAATAAGGTAGACGAAATGATTACCTATCGTGAAGAAATGAAACTTCATGATGGTACTGAAGGTGGTAAGATGCCTTATAACTGGAGATTAGATGCCATTAAATGGTGTCACAAAGTGTATGCTCTGACTGACTTCTCCTTCAAGTTGGTAGAAGAGAGTGTACAAGCTGGGTGGGTAGTATGGTTAGATGCTGACATTATCCTTAAAAAGCCTGTTAATAAACAAGACTTGTTTAGAATCATTCCCCTAGGTTCTGAACTCGTCCACTTAGGTAGGAAGGATGTGGACTATAGTGAAACATCTTTCATGGCTTTTAATCTTAATACTGTCCCACCCCTTGATTTACTAGGGGATATGAGAGGTCTTTATAATAGTCACGAAGTTCTTTCATATAGAGAATGGCATGATGGATTTATCTTTGAAAGATTATTTAATATCTATGGTGCACATGGTTTAAAGAAACATAGTTTAACACCAGACGTGAGAGGTTTAGATGCGTTTAATAATTCTCCTTTGGCAAATTACTTTGAACACTTCAAGGGTAATAGGAAGGACTTGTTATCTAATAAGACCACACCTGATGTCGTTGGTCCAAAGAGGTACAAACAATTGGCAGATGTCATCAGACATTACAAGTTTTCAAGAATACTGGAGACAGGTACATGGAATGGTGGTCGTGCTATTGAAATGGCACTGGCAGCTTTTGACAACGTAGACAAAGTTTACTATGAAGGTTATGATTTATTTGAAGATGCAGATGAATTTACTGATGCAACTGAAATGAATACTAAACCACATAATCTTTATAAAGCAGTTAATAATAGACTAAAAGAATTTAAAACTTTTGTCAAAGAAAAAATGAACAAAGACTTTGAATTTAAATTAGTTAAAGGTGATACTAAAGCAACACTAACACAACAAAAAGACTTTGACATTGCATATTTAGATGGTGGTCATAGTTTTGAAACTGTTCAACATGATTATAATATGACAAAGGATATACCTGCTGTTGTATTTGATGATTACTTTACTAAAGATGAAAAAGGAAAGGAAGTAGTTGATGCACATAAAGGAACGAATAAAGTATTTGATGCCCTTGATAAAAAGCTACGTAAGAAAGTTCTCCCATCTAATGACCCAGTGGCAGGTGGTGGTGTTACTCATCTTGCTATCGTTATTCATAAATCTAGTCTTGATAAACTCCCTGAAAGTTTCAATCACGTTCCAATAATTGTTAAACCAAAAGACTGTATGCCTACTGATTATATTAGAAATAATATTAAGAATAATGTACAGTCAATTAATAAATGGTTAACTAAAGCTAGACCACATGGAGAGATACTTAACATAGTATCAGGTGGTTCTTCATTTTTAAAGTATAAAGACTATCTCAAGTCAACACAAAATAAAATTATGTGTGTTAAACATTCATTACCTATACTTTTAAAAGAAGGTATAGTTCCTTGGGCATGTAACATACTTGACCCTAGACCTATTGAAGGTACAAGTACACATGGTATTGTTCGTAAAGAATTATTTAAAGAGATACCTAAAGAAACTATATTCTTTGTATCATCTATGACTGATACCTCAGTTGTAGATTTCTTAAAAGATAAGAGTGCAAAGATAGTGGGTTGGAATGCCTACTCAGATGCTATTGTTGAGAAGAACACAGATAATAAAGTTACTATACCAAAAGACTTAGGTATACCTGATGATACAGTTCTACTAACTGGTGGTACTTGTGCAGCAATGAGAGCCATTAGTGTTGGACATACATTAGGATTTAGAAACTTTAAACTATATGGTTTTGATTGTTCAATGGATGAACCTAAAGACAAAGATGCAGTTGATAGTTCAACAGGTAAGGGTAAATACTTACACGTTACTACAAATAATAAGAAGTTCTGGACTACAGGTGAGCTACTAGCTATGGCACAAGACTGTGAGAAATTATTTCAAAGACAAGATGTTGACATGCATATGGAACTATATGGAGAAGGCACTCTTGTTTCTGAGTTATGGAAAACAGGTGGAAGAAAGGAACATCCTAAGTATGAAAATACTCTCTTCAATAACGATTAAAAATTTTATAGAAGATAGAGATTGTCAGGCAATCTATAAATCAGTAATAGATTTAAAAGATTCTTGGTCAAAATATTATGATAGATTTTCATTAGGTTCAGGAAAAGAAAACACAGATACTGAAGACACTTACAAAGATAAGTGTTTAACTTATAATCCAATTATCTTTGAAAAGTTTCCATCATTATTATTTAAAGTAAAACAAATGTTAAACAATATGTACGTAGAAGATTTAACATTTGAAGATACATACTCATCTCCTGCATTTGAAATAATTCAAGAAGATGGTACATACTGTAATTTAAATCATAAGGCTGATTGTTATTTTGTATTACCAATACATATAGGTAATTCAAGTTCAGCTTTATTTTATTATAATAGACCTGGCACTAAAAAATATTACATACCTATGCATGAGGGTTCATTTTACTTTTATACTAGTCCTCTTCATAAGTATTATCAAAAGACTAATGAAAACAATGATTTAATTTGCCTTGAAGGTAAATGTAAGATGAACAAAAATAATAAATTAACTCTTTTCTTTTAGATAAATATGAGTTATAATACATATAAATAGGAGAAATATTATGTTGTTACCAATGATTGCACCTATATTAGGTAAAGTAATTGATAGAATAATTCCTGATAAAGCTGCTCAAGCAAAGGCTCAATCAGAATTAAACAAGGCACTAGTTACGCACTCAGCAGACATAGAAAAAGCTGCTGCATCTGTAGTGGTTGCTGAAGCTAAAGGTGAAGGTTGGTTACAACGTAATTGGAGACCTTTAACAATGTTATCTTTCTTGTTACTTTTGTTTATGTATTGGTTTGGTGTACACCCAGAAAATTTATCTGACCAAGTTATCATGAAGTTATTTGATTTATTACAGATTGGTATTGGTGGCTATATCATAAGTAGAGGTGCTGAGAAAGGTATTAAAACATGGAAGGAGAAATAATATGAAACAATGGACAAAACCTGTTGCAACAGAAATTTCTGTAGGTTTAGAAATTAATTCATATGCTTGTGCTGAAAAGTAATAGCATTATTTTTTTGGTATAAGCCATATGCTTTAAAAGGTATGGCTTAAACCTAGTTAATAAAAAACATTATTGCCTATATAGGGATAATAAACTAAAAGGAGAAATACTATGATGTTATTGGACAACATGTTCTATAATCATTTTGATTTAATGAGACCAAAAGTAATGGTCGTATCTGAAAAGATGTATCAAGAAGCTCAACAAAAAAAGTTACAAGCTAGATTAGATTATCTTGAAGAACAAAAAGAGCATTATGAAAATGAAATAAAAGAAGTTAAAGAAGAAATGACTTCTTTATCTATTGAAGATAAATCCAAGTAAATAAAAAACCCCTAGCTAACTTAATAACTAGGGGTATTTTTTTGTCCAATTTTCACAGTTGGCTACTTATATAATATACTTGTCCAATTATAATGTGCTTCTACATCAAAGGCTATCTCAGCCATATGCATAAATATCTCCACTATAAATAAAAATATAATTATTCTACAGTAAGTTTTTACTCTCATTCTTTTCCTTATAATTTGATATTGCAGCTTTGATTGCATCTTCAGCTAACACAGAACAATGAATTTTTACTGGAGGTAAAGCTAAATGATTAGCTATCTCTGTGTTCTTTATCTTATTAGCTTCATCAATCTTCTTACCCTTGACCCATTCAGTTATTAACGAGCTAGATGCAATAGCTGAACCACATCCAAAGGTTTTAAACTTAGCATCTTCTATAACACCTTCATCACCTACTTTAATTTGTAGTTTCATTACATCACCACAGGCAGGTGCTCCTACTAAACCTGTACCTACATCTTTATTTTCTTTATCCATTGACCCTACATTTCTTGGGTTTTCATAATGGTCTAATAATTTTTTACTATATGTCATACTCCAAAACTTTCTCCACATCCACAACTACTTGTTGCGTTAGGATTTTTTAGTTCTAAGAAGCTACCAAATATTTCTTTCTTATATTCAATAGTCATTCCCATTAAATAAAGTAAACTTGATTTATCAATTAATAAAGTAAAACCTTCAAACTCTATAAAGTCATCACTGTCCTGTATGTAGTTATCAAATGACCAGTCATATCTAAAACCTGCACAACCACCACCCTTAACTTCTAAACGAACATATTTTTTGTCGTGGTCTTTAGCAAGATTCTTTAGATGTTCTTTTGCTTTATCTGTTAAGTTTACTAACGTCATTCTTTATCATACAACCTATGATAAGTTTTCTTTAGAAATCTTTTACACATTGATTTAAAAAAACCTTTAATATAATATCTACCTATTCGTATAGGTATGAGTAATGGTGTAGTCATCACGTCAAATATAATGATAAGTACATCAACACTAAAGTCAATAATATTATCTGCATCTGAAAATTTCTTTTTAAGTTTTGTCCACCACTTCATATCATCTTAATCCATGTATATATTAAACCTAATGCAGCACCTACAATAAATAACATCTTAATAGCACCTGAACCTCTAGCTAAGTCTGCCCTGAGTCCTGATATAATCTCTGTTTGTTTATTAATTAACTGAAAAGCAACTTCTAGTTTATTGGCAACCTCTTTGTGTTGCTCTTCATTACGTGCTTCAAGTGCAGCTAGTCTTGCTTCTAATGAGTCTCTACTGTTCATAATATATTTCCTTTTTTAAAAACCTAAATCAAATTCTTTATTAAAATCTTCATAACTATTAAAATTATCGTCCTCTCCTATAATTAAATTAATAGCATTATCTCTTGCTTCTTTATTAACTGCAAATACAGGATGAGTTTTTAATAATTCTCTCACTATTCTTTTATCAGCTTTAGTTTTATCTGAAGTAGCAAATCTATTGCTTACTGCTTTTAAAAATTCATCTAACTTAGTTCCAACTGGACCAGCAAGTAATCCTAATAATGGACTTGCACCATAACGTGCAGATTTTAAAGCCATTTGTAAAGATGTCATACCACCAAATATATTTGTTCCTGCCATAACATCAAATAAATAATTTTGATTTAATTCTTTTTTCTTTTTTAAAAGGTCATCTAAATCTTTTACAGGTTCATCTGAACCTGCAGTTTTAAACATTTCTTTTGTTAAGTCAGTAAACATAGCAACCAACATAATTAATGATAATGCTACACCATATCTAAATAAAGTAGTTAGTCTTTGAGTAGGACTTCTGTTTGTACCTATTAAATTTTTAAGAAGTCTAAAACCTACAGTATTACCAAAGACAAACGAAAAACTTTTTAACTGTGCTGCTGCAGCAAGTGCAGGACTTGACATCCATAATGGTCTGTTTGTAGGATTAGGTGTCATAATAATATCGTCAACATATTTTAAAGACGCAGCTTTAATTATAGAATTTTCTTTTAATATTTGATTAAATGGTTTATCTTTAATATCATTAACTAATTTAAATATATTAGGTATTCCTACCTCTTGATATTTTTTTGTAAGTTCTAAACCTCTAACAGTTCCTTGAAGATTTCCTTTAACAATTGAACTCATATCTTTTTTTAATTCATTACGAAAAGTATTAAAAGCCATTTGTCTTGATAGTTGAGTAACCTGAGTTAACATAGTAGCTTTAAAAAAAGCATCAGTCATTCTTCTAGGTGTTTCAATTGTAGATGATGAGTTAAGTCGTTCAGTTAATGAACCATCTAAACCATACATAATTTCTTGAAAAGCTTTTTCAGTAGGACTCTTTTTAATTCTTGGTAAAAATATTCTAGCAGTTCTCATAAAAGCATTGATGGGTAGTTTAATTGCAGAGACTAAAGCTGACCCAGGTTTAGCACGAGATAATAATATTAGTGGTTCACTTAATGCAGTTAAAGCTGCTAAAGGTAATGTTGCCATATAGGCAAGAGATAATACCCATCTATAAGGAGTCTGACCACCCCACCCTCTAGGTATTTGAGTGCCATACTTTCCTTGTATAGCATCTAAAGTATTACCTATAGTATTAAACTCATTATCTGTTATTCTGTTTTGAGTTTTAAGATTTTCTACAAGTCTGTCAATACCTTTAAATCTATTTTCATATTCAATAGCTTTAGATAGTTTCATAATATATGAAGGTATCATCTCAAGAAAATTATCATCAATTAAACCTTCAGCTTTTAAATCAGCTATCATTTCTTTAGGAAGTTTTCTTCTTGTTTCTAAATTTACATTTACTACTCTACCAGGAATTTGTTTTTTCTTTGGTCTTAAAACATTAAAATAAAAACCACCTTCATTTATAATACTTTCAACTATACCTTGAGCTTCATTTTCTTTAATCTTATGCTTACGTGCAATCTCTAACCATTTATCTTTAGTCTTATCTGTTACATTATGTTTATAAGGTATATAATTTTTAACATAAGAACCATCTCCTATACCTGCAGCATCAGCATCTTTTTTAGCTTTATCAAGTATTGGTCTAATTTTACTACGCATCTCTTCAAATCTTCTAGCTTTTCTAGTATTACCATACTTATTTAACATATAACCTTTATCATTCATTAATGCTTCAGTTAAAAGTTTTTGGTCTTTTGTAGATATAATAGAACTTTGTTTAACCAAACCTGTAGTTGCAAGATTAAGAACATCTCTAATACCTGTCCTTGCTATAGGACCACCTTCTGTAACAGCTTCAAGTATTGGTGAAAGATATGAACCTGCTCTAGCTTGAGCTTCAGAATAGAATCCTTCAAAATTATTATAAATTCTAAACATACTTGTATCGCCATATTCTCTATAATTTCTAATAGCTGCTCTTCTAAGAGGAGATGTTGCTCTACCTAATAATTTTTGAACGAGACTACCATCATATAGTTTGGACATTAATCCACGTATTCCTTTAGGGTCTGCACCACTTAACATTTGTGGAGTTATAAAAATATTACCTTTGTTTTGTCCTTTAGATTTTGCGTCAAGAAGTTTTGCTTTTTCCTTATTAATTCTTTTTTGAATACTAGCTTTCATCTTTCCAGCTTTATTAGAATATCTTAGTTCTTGCTGTCTATCTATATTAAATTTTTTTATTTCGTCTTGTATATTTTTTAATTCAATTCTTTTTGCTCTTGTTTGACTAGGTAAAGCATTATCTACTGAAGCTTTATACTCATCAATAATTTTAGCTTCTCTTTCTTTTAATTTATTTAAAGATTCATTAGCAGTATCAAAATATTTATTACCACTAATTTTTGTATTTAGTCTATCAGCTTTTTTATCTATATTTTCAATTATTTTTTCAAGACGTTCAATAGTTGCTGTGCTTCTTTTAACAACACTAGCATTATAAGCATCTTCTTTTTCTATTTGTTCAGATAATTTTATAAACTCATCAGACTCTTTTTGTTGTTCAATTAAAGCATCTGTTTGTACTTTAGATAAAGTACCTGTTACTGGACCTACAGCAGTACCACCTATAGTACCTACAACTGCATCATTAATAGCTCGTTTTGCTACTTCCTTTGTGTCTGTTTCTCTACCTGCTATTTTATCTGAAGCTATTTCTGTATTAGCTGCAACTAAACCTTCAGTAACTGCACCAGTTGTTGCAAGTTTAGTTGTGTCACTTGCAATTGAACCTGCTAAACTTCTCTTAGTTAGTTCAGCAGTTTTTGCTGAAGCTTTTACTGGGTCATATATTTTACTTAATATTTTACCTACAAAAACTGTATCAATTAAACCATTAGCTAAACCTGCTAGTAAAGATTTCTCTGCAGCTTCTTCATCTGTAGCTCCTTTTTCTATAGCTGACCTATAAACTGAACCAATACCTTGAGCAAATAAAGGACTAACTGGTAACATATTAAATAATGTTTTCCCAATAAAACCTTTAGGAGTAAAACCTAATAAACTAATACCAACCCTAGCTGCTGTACCTAAACCTAATTGAACACCTAAAGAACCAGCAACAGTTCCTGCTGATTGTTTACCAAATTCTTTGGCATCACCAATTGATTTTATTTTAAATAAGTCAGTTGTTTCTGTGGGAGAGCCTAGTGATTCTAGGACTTTTTGTTGTCGTTCAGAATTACGTTTACCTACATCTTGAAGAAAGTCTGTGATTGTAGAATCTTCACCAGTCTTCTGTTCAACTGCAGTTCCTACAGCAGTTAGACCATCATACATAGCTTTTTTAGTTCCTGCTATACCTCTTTGTACTGCAGAACTAAAAGAGTTTACTTTTTCCTCTTTTTGTTTTTTTAATTTTTCAATGTATTCAGGGTCTCTTTGTAATTCAAAACTAATTAAATCATTTAGACTATAATTCTGATTAGTCATTTATTTTTTTCCAACTAAACTTTTAAATAAATTTCTAGTACCTTCCCAAAAACTTAAATCAGGGTCCATATTAGGCACAACCTCACCTATAGCTTTTGATATTGATTCGTCAAGACCCAATTTCTTTTCTCTGTTATATGTATAAGCTTTACGCAGTATATTCTGTTTATCAGAACCTTCAATAATATATTTATTACCTTCTGGGTCTACATATGAACTAGGAATTAAAGTATTAATATCTTCTAAACTCATTGCTTCAATACCTGATTCTGCATATTTATCTGCTAATGCTTTCCACATAGGTCTTTTAGCTGCAAGTTCATCTTCTTTTAGTTCTATACCTCTTTCTTTCATTTCTAGGTCTTTAATCATTAATGCTCTTTCAAATTGTTTATTTTTTCTTTCAAGATTATCTTGTTCAATTTTACTTAAATTAGGCATAAGGTCTGCTGCTGCATCAACAATACGTTTACCACCCATTATTGCAAAACCCATTTGAGCTATAGCAAAACCTCTACGTTTATCATATTCAGATTTTGATTCTTCTTCTTGTCTTCTCATAAAATCTTCTATATAATTTCTTGATACATCCATAGCTTGTTTAGTATTTTCTTCATTCTTTACTAAATCTTTTGCTTCAGCTAATAACGTATCTCTATTAGGGTCATTTGGATTTATACCTGCTTCTATATATTTCTGTATACCTTTATTTATATTTTTTTCTTCTTGTTTATTAGCTTCTTCTGCTATCTTATTTTGTTTATTTTTAGTTTTATCTGTATCTTCTTTTGGTTTAGTTTCAGCTACAGATTGTTCTTCATCTTCTTGTTCTTCATTTTCTTTTTTTGTAAATTTCTCTAATAAAGATTTAAATACTTCATCATCTCTTTGATTTAATTCTTTTACTTTATCAACACCTTTACTAAATTTATCCTTAATACTTTCTTTTACTTCAGATATTTTTCTAGTAATAGGATTGTAAGCAGTATCAGAATACTTACTTATAAGTTGTTGTTTTTCTTCAATAGCATTATTTAAAATATCCAGTTGTGTTTTTTGAGAAACATTTACTTGAGGTTCATTTTCTGAAGTTTTTATTTGTTCTCCTAATGCATCCCTTTGTTTAAATAAATCTTCTAATTCTTTTTGAGTTCTTTTAGTAACTAATAACCTAGCTCCTGGGTCTCCTTCTTCAGCAGCTTGTAATTGATTAGCTATCATTTTTCTTTCATCTTCTTCATTTCTTCTTTGTATAGAATCTTTAGCTCCTTGAAGAATGTTATCTATGGAGGTACCTGCTGACTCAAAATATTTAGGTGATTCTTCACCAGGCAGTGCTCCTCTTGAAGGTCTTA